>ERZ827520.264-NODE-264-length-88612-cov-31.635173_pt1 | contig 88612 bp, 76 predicted proteins | sample MGYA00519581_ERZ827520 | MGnify/ENA primary metagenome ERZ827520 (study PRJEB31778, sample SAMEA3449339) | human gut metagenome | biome: human gut; feature: human-associated habitat; material: faeces | place: United Kingdom | collected 2010/2012 ... | reverse complement strand
TAGACCTCGTTGTCGGAATACTTCATCTTCTTGCACCAGTGCAGGAAGGTGCAGAGCAGGTTCATGATGTTGATGACGGTCGTGCCGGAAAGCGGCCTCGGCCTGTGGTTGATGAGCATACGGGGAGCATAGAAGTCGGGGTACTCCTGCCGCAGCTTGTACTCGTTCACGACATAATCCCTAAAATCGTTCATTTGCTCCAGCGTGACGGTCTCCACGAAGAGGGTGAAGTCCGCCTCGCCCAGTATCTCCCGGCGGTAGTCGTGGTAGCGGGTCATCTTGCGCTCGAAGCGGACGATATGCTCCTTGGTCCTCTCCGCACCGTCAAACATCTCCAGATACTCATGGACGCGGGCAAGCAGGTTCGGATGATTGCGCTCGAAGGCGCGGGCAGGGTACAGTACATCCTCGATGACCTGCTTCATCCACCTGCTGTCCGCCTTGTCCGAAAAGGTCTTCTCCGCCCGCTCGATGATGGAGGCAATCTGTTCCGGCAGTCGTTTCTGCTCTACGACAGGGACAGCCGTTGTGCGCCTGTAGCTGAGGGTATCAGAACCCCAATACCTGTCCTGTACCTCAAGGGGAGAGACCACTTTTATGTCCACATTCCTATCCCTGACCCTGAAACAGATGTTCGAGGCCTCGGGGGAACACTTTTTCAGATAGACGGTGACTTTCATCTGCGTTGCTTTTTCGGTTATGCGGCAAAGGTATAATAAATTCCCGTAAATGTTCCCATATATCCCGAAGAATCTTGCAACGGATTAAGACAAATTAAAAAGTCATTCCCGAATCTGATACCACATAAAGCACAGAAAATCAATGATTATATTTGCAGATGTTTAGCTCTTTTTTTCATTTCGGGCTGTATCAGACTTCCCAAATATCATATATTGCAGTTCCACGCTTCTTTCGTATAATGTAAATGGTCTGTAGGAGCTGACAGACAATGTATGTAATTATGAGAAAAAGTATTTTTTTTAGAATGATGTTTTTTGTCATTACTGCAATTATGAGTTTACCTATTTGTGCTGAAAACTGGAATTTTGCATCTTCATACGAAGGTATGTATTATAAAAAGAATCGCTTTGCCATAGATTTAGGTATAGGTGGAGCAAAAGGTGGTGGAGGTTTTGATTTGGGTGTAAGATATCAACACAATTTTGCTCCATTCATTGGATGGGATGCAATCAGTGTAAAAGCTGCTTTCCCAACTAAAGATACATTCGACGAGAATCCAGACTTGCAAATTATGACAGGCGTACGTGGTAATACTCCTTATTTCTTCAAGGAAATGTCGGGATATTTATCTTTTGCTGCCGGATATGGTTTTAGCACTGATAGCAGTGCTATGAATAATGATGGAGGTATTTGCTTCGAAATCGGAACTGGTATTAATCTCTGTAAAAATGTATACATAGGATATGCTTTTAACTTCCAAAAGATAAATATTTCTATAGATAATAAGGATGTATCAAGTAACGGCAAGTTACACTATTTTCGTATAGGATTTGTCTTTTGATATCTACTGACCGAAGTTTCCTGGTTTAGGGATATTCAGCAAATAAAACAAATTTAGCCAACTAATTCAAATACAAGACATTGAGAATTAGTTGGCTTTCTTGTATCCTTAGGTTTACCAAAAATAAAGTTTAGTCCATACGGATTTTGCTTAAACTGCATGAAAAATTTATGCTTAAGCAACGAACCTCTCAGGTTTTTACGTTGATCCTATATTCGGATATACTTAGAGTAATTCTGAAGAAAAGAAATGGCTAATCTATTACTTTTTAATAGATTAGCCTCTAAAATCGTACACCCATGGGGAGTCGAACCCCAATCGATGGAACCGGAATCCATTATTCTATCCATTGAACTATGAGTGCAAACGTGTCTCAAAAACCGGAACAAAAATACAACTATTCTGTATTTTGTCCTAATAATCGAAGAGAAAAAATAAAAAAAGAAGTTATTTTTCTAATAAAAGAAATATCATTTTATCAATAAAAATAAAGAAATAAAGCTCATAATGACAATATTCATAGGATTACTATTGCATTTTTACAAAATATCATTATCTTTGCCAACGTATTTAAACATTGAAAAATTTATAAGAAATGAGTTATCTGATAAAACCTAGCAACTATCGGCCTCTGCTCGATATGAAACAAACTGAGTTAGGGATAAAACAAATTAAGGATTTTTTCCAGCAAAACTTATCATCCGAACTGCGCCTTCGCCGTGTTACAGCTCCCCTCTTCGTGCTGACAGGCATGGGGATAAACGATGACCTGAATGGAGTAGAACGCCCTGTTACCTTCCCAATCAAGGACTTGGGAGAGCAACGGGCAGAAGTAGTACATTCGCTGGCCAAATGGAAACGTGTTACACTTGCCGATTACCACATAGAACCGGGATACGGTATTTATACGGACATGAATGCAATTCGTGCCGATGAAGAGCTGGGAAATCTGCATTCACTCTATGTAGATCAATGGGATTGGGAGCGTGTCATCACTCCAGAACAGCGAACTGTAGATTTCCTGAAAAGTATTGTTACCCGTATTTATGCAGCTATGCGACGTACAGAATATATGATTTGTGAAGCATATCCGCAGATAACTCCTTTCTTGGCACACGATATACATTTCATCCATTCACAGGAGCTACTAAATATGTATCCCGACAAATCGCCTAAGGAACGGGAAGACTTGATCACCGAACGGTATGGTGCTGTTTTCATTATCGGTATAGGGGGAAAATTGAGCAACGGAGAACCACATGACAAGCGTGCTCCCGATTATGACGATTATACTACAATAGATCCGAAAACCGGACTTCCTGGACTTAACGGCGACTTATTGGTATGGAATAGTGTTTTAGGACACGCTCTCGAACTTTCATCAATGGGTATCCGTGTAGACAAACCAGCATTGCTCAAACAACTGGAACTAGCCGGAAAAGAAGAACGAACGAAACTTTATTTCCACAAGCGACTGTTGGAAGGTTCTCTACCCCTTAGCATAGGAGGAGGTATCGGACAATCACGACTCTGCATGCTGTACCTTAGAAAAGCACACATCGGCGAGATTCAAGCCAGCATCTGGCCGGAAGAAATGCGCAAGGAATGTGCAGCTCTGGGCATGCAGCTTATTTAAACACACAGGCAATACGCAAAACTGATTTTTCTTCAAGGCCGTTTCTGAATCCATTTAAAGAGGCGGCCTTACTTTTTCTCCAATACCGGTATACAAATCCCGCAGGACATCCTCACATCTCCCAATAAATCAAGGAGGATTATCTTCGTATTCCAGCATCTCGCTCCTTTCTTTGTACAAATCATTTTATTTTTTGTACAAAAAATAAAAAAACGTCGAGAGAAATTTATGCAAAGGAGCCGAATCTTTCTTCCAACATCATCTATCTTCCTTTTTAAAGAACTTTTTACTCATTTTTGATCTTCACGCCCTTCATACGAAAAACTGTACACAATAAATTCATTCCATCATATTCCCCAACAGCAGTCGCTTCAATCATCCCCAAGACACCCATAATCCCCCTTTCTTTCAGATGACATTATTTCCAAACAACATAACACCGACTATCAAATTCCATCGGCATAAAGGAAGCTATAATGAAAAAGTTCTTCATACAGCAAGTACTATTTACGCCTTTTTACTAAATTTGTTTGATTTATCTTATACATAAGTTATTCATTCATAGAAATCAAAAACAGTAAAACAGCATGAATGTACAGATAGAAGAATCGTGGAAGCAAGTATTGGCTCCGGAATTTGAGAAAGATTATTTCATCCGCCTGACGGATTTTGTACGACGGGAATATCAGACAACAACCGTATATCCTCCCGGCAAACTGATATTCAACGCCTTCAACCTCTGTCCTTACAACAAGGTTAAGGTGGTTATCATCGGACAAGACCCGTATCACGGACCGGGACAGGCACACGGACTCTGCTTTTCCGTAAACGACGGCATTCCATTTCCTCCATCCTTACAAAATATATTTAAGGAGATACACGATGACCTGGGCACACCTATCCCGACTACAGGCAATCTTACCCGCTGGGCAGAACAAGGCGTGCTACTGCTGAACGCGACACTTACCGTCCGTGCTCATCAGGCAGGCTCGCACCAACGGCAAGGCTGGGAAGAGTTTACCGATGCAGCCATCCGTGCTCTGGCCGAAAACCGAGAACATCTGGTATTTATTTTATGGGGATCGTATGCACAAAAGAAAGGAGCTTTCATTGACCGCAACAAGCATCTGGTGCTCACTTCCGTTCATCCTTCACCGCTTTCGGCTTATAACGGCTTCTTCGGCAACAAGCACTTCAGCCGGACGAATGAATACCTGATTCAGCATGGAGAGGAACCCATTAAGTGGTAATTACTGATAGGACACTCCCAAAGGGATACCAAAGTAAACGAAGCATTCCGAAAAGTTAGTGACTCATAACTGCAAAATACCAAAATAGCCGCATCAAAAACTCAGTTTTGATGCGGCTATTTCGTTTTACTTAGAGAAAGAGAAGCTGCCCAATTAAAAGTTCATCTTCCCTAAAATAGAGTTACGACATAATCTCATCCCTTTTTACGAATTTGAATCCACAGGATTTTCAGCTTTCAAAGAAAGCTACTCCTCGCCTGATTCTATCCTTACCAATGCAATCAATACCATGTAACCTGACTACCCGTATTACTACGCTGATCCCATTTCAACGCATCGGTCAGCATCGCCGAATTGGCACGGATAGAAAAGTTATACGAGGTATACGGACCGAATACCAGACCACAACTCATGTTGAAGCAGTGCAAGTCACGGGTGATGTTCACCGTAGTCATTGACATTTTTTTCGAAGTAAAGTCGTAACCACTCGAATAAGTTACGTTCCAGCGGCTACCCATCTTGATATTACCCGAGATGTTCAGCGAATGAGTAAGCGAATATGGGTAACGCATGGTCTTGATATTAATCTGCTTCGTTCTGTCCTCACGAATACTATAGCTATAGCTTAAGCTCAAGCTCCACGGCAATTTAAAGGCAAGATAACCGTCCGGATCAAGCGTTGCATTTTCCGTCTTGCGAGTGCTCGAATTATCCTTTTTAGTCATTTCGTCATCGGTTTCCTCCTCATCCTCGTCGCCCGTATCCTTCTTATCCTTATCTTTATCTTTCTCGTCTTTCTTTCCGAATAACTTTTTGAAGGTATCATTATTCAACGTATACGAGAAAGAACCACTATATCCCTGGAATCGTCCGAAACGTCCGTACGACCATTCAGTACGATCACTCTCTACTACCTTACCATTTTCGTCGAACTTATAAGCATAAGTAGCAAACGTTGCATTCATGTTGAACGTATAATTCTTGGTCAACTTCAGACGAGCCGTCAGCGAAAGATTACTCCACCGTTTCTGAGCAATATCGTATGACAAGTTTCCGCTCAAGTCATCAATCAGACTGATCTTCTTATAACCCGTTGTATCCTTGTCGGAAGCCATCTTCATTTCCAAGTTATTTTTCAGTGAGAAGCTGACGTTCTGCGAAACACCTTTACCCGGATAGCTGTACGGAGCTCCTTCGTACGGTGAATATTCCGCCATACGTACCTCACCATTCTCGTCGGTGTAGGTATAAGTCTCGTAGTAACCGTAACGCGACTTACCGAAGTCCGGCGTATAGGTATAGCTAACAGACGGGGTTGCGACGTGACGAATCACAATCTCCTTGCTCTTCATGAACAAAGGCTTATACATACCATACAGTTTTGTATTCATCGAAACGGCCATATTATAATCGTATACACGATTGAAACCGTTGATAGTATCCTTTACAACTTCCCGCGTTTTTTGATCGTAACTTTGCATGACCTTACGCGTATACCAGCGCTCGGTATAGTTAAACGAAGGAGTAATGTTGATATACTTGAACAAGCTAAAGGTAGCCTCCACCGGAATAGTATGCTTCATACCCGTTTTCCACTTAGAGAAAGGAGTCTTGAAAAGCAAGTTATCCTTTGTATCGACACTGTTTGTCAGAGCGCCCGTATACTGGAAAGAAATTTTTTCGTACCAGCGTTCATCGCCCGCAGCCTTCTTGCGTTTGAACGGATAGATACGGCTCAGAGAAATATTCAGGTCGGGCAAGGTCATGTTTACCGAAGAGTCCCTTGTATTCTGGGTAATATTGAATGTACTCGAAATGTTCAGCCCTATTTCGGGGAAGTTTCGGGAGTAGCTCACACTTGATGCCTTCGTATTATTACTATATGCCGAAGGGTCGTACAGTGAACTCAGGCTCGAACGGTCGTAGCTACTGGTTGCAAAGTTTACGCTGGCCGAGAAAGAACTGTTAGGACTTGCCTTCGAATCCTGACGATGACTCCACTGAATACGAAAGTCCTTCGATACATTATAATCAGGCATGTTCTTTTCTCCTGTCTTCGTTACCAGATAGCTGGCATTGAAGTAGCCACTATACTTATAACGCTTGTTGTAATTGGAAGCGGCCGACAGTCCCCATGAACCTTTGGTATAGATTTCGCCCAAAACTTTCAAGTCAACCCGGTCATTAATGGCAAAATAATATCCACCATCGCGCAGATAGAAACCACGATTCATTTCATCACCATACCTAGGCATAATGAATCCGGAAGAATAACTGCTGCTGAACGGGAAAAATCCGAACGGAACGGCTATCGGAAGAGGCACATCTTCTACTACAAGCTGGGCAGGACCGAACACCACGTCCTTCTTAGGACGCACCTTTGCCATAGACAATTTCAAATAAAAGTGCGGATGCTCTTTGTTGTCGCAAGTGGTATACTTACCTTGAGTCATGTAAATTTCATCGTCGGCACCTTTTTTGGCATTTTCACTGGTAACATAACCTTCTCCCTGCTGGGTAACGATACTGTTAATGAATCCTTTCTTCGTCTTGAAATTATAACGCATCGTCTTCGATTCGTATGGAGTTTCTCCATCCTTAAAGACAGGCGTTCCCTGTTCAACGCCAGTTGTATCGGCTACACCACGGGCATAGACCGTACTACTATCCATATTCATGGTTATCAACGCTGAAGTCAGTTCGATATTCTGATAATTAACCTTTCCTTCACCATATAAGTGAGCAAATCCTCCTTTAGTAAATACTATAGAATCGCTTGCCTCATACACTACAGGTGCATCCAGAGGTTGTTTTTTAGGAGTTGTATCCAGAGCCAGCGAATCGGCTCCGATAGAATCTGCAGACAAGGAACCGACAGCCAAAGAGTCGCTTTTAAGTGAATTGCCTGCCAGGGAATCGGCGCGAACTTCCGTTCTGTTTCCTCTCATTCTCTTACCTTTTACACGCTGCGTCTCAGCATACAAAGAGAAAAAAAATCCTAAGAAGAACAGAACAAGTAGTAAATATGTAGTTTTTTTAAACGACGTCATTCATCAAATTTTTACGCAATGCGTTGCAAAAGTAAGCATTCTCCCGCAAATAAATGCAAGAGCCACAGATTTTAATGTATTTTTTAAGACTATAAAAAGAGTTTACACCAGTGGTCGAAACGCTTGCCACCTTCTTCTCCATAGCGTGCCACACTCTTGCGCGCCTTCTCGATGCTCTTCTCACGGTCGAGCTTTGTCTTTGAAAAAAAATTATCGGCAAAACAAATTATCTGCTCTTCCAGACTGACAGGCACCATCTCCCTATGAGGAACCGGCAGCTCCTGACGTATGATATCCTGCAAGGACAATCCGGCACCGATATGGCGTTCGCAGACTAATGCGTGTTTCGGGAATCCTTCCTGACGAACCAGTTCGGCTCCTAAGTAGCCGTGACAGATATAAGGATACTTACCAAAGCAACAGATACCTTCGGCATCGGTCTGAAAAATTCCGATATCGTGCAGCATGGCTGCTTCTTCGATAAACTGTAGGTCTAAATTCAGTTCTGGGTGCTTCTTCGCCATATCAAGAGCTTTATCGGCTACCGAGCGGCTATGTACCAGCAAGATGTGTTTCAATTCGTTTTCTTCGGGATAATACTTATCTATTAATGCCAGTGGATTCATGGATTTTTCTTTTATTATTACCTTTGTATGAAACAAAGGTACGAAAAAATTATTTGTCCGACATGAAATATATTACTTTATTCATTTGCTGGCTGCTGGCAGTCGTGCAAGCACCGGCCCAGATTCGTAACGGTGCCGACAAGATGGAACAGTTGCTTCCTATGCTGAAAGACAAGCAGATATCACTGGTAGTTAACCATACTTCACGCGTAAACGGGGTTCATCTACTCGACACATTGTATAACTGTGGCGTACACATCGTACAAATTTTCGCCCCCGAGCATGGCTTCCGTGGAGATGCTGATGCCGGAGAAACGGTACGAAACGGCAAGGATACACGCACACATGTTCCTATCCTCTCTCTGTATGGCACACAAAAAAAGCCTCAACCTGCACAGCTAAGTCGAACCGAGATCGTCATCTTCGACATGCAAGATGTCGGAGCACGCTTCTACACCTATATCAGTACCCTGTTTTATGTGATGCAAGCATGTGCCGAAAACCAGAAAGAGCTGATCGTACTGGATCGTCCTAACCCATGCGACTATGTAGACGGTCCGGTACTCAACCAGAAATACAAGAGCTTTGTGGGAATGTTTCCAATACCTGTCCTGCACGGATGCACAATAGGCGAACTGGCACAAATGATCAATGGTGAAGGATGGCTGGGAAAGGACCTTCAATGCCAGTTGAAAGTCATTACAGTAGAAAACTGGAAACATGGCCAGCCTTATTCACTTCCAGTAAAACCCTCACCCAACCTCCCCAACGACCAGGCCATCGCACTTTATCCATCACTCTGCCCTTTCGAAGGAACCTCTGTGAGTGTCGGCAGAGGAACGGAATGGCCATTTCAAGTAATAGGCAGTCCCTTTACCCAGCAGACTTTCAGTTTCTGCTTCAAGCCACGTTCTCTAAAGGGATCTGACAAGAATCCTCTGCACAAAAACAGAAACTGCTACGGGATAGACCTTCGTACTTCCTCCCAAATACCGCAAGGATTTTCGTTGCAATATGTACTCCAATTCTATAAAGCTTATCAAGCCTGTACACCAAATGCCGGAAAATCGTTCCTTACCCGTCCCAAATGGTTTGATCTTCTGATGGGAACCAGTCAGGTACGGCTGGATATTCTGCAAGGAAAAACGGAACAACAGATTCGTTCTGTCTGGAAGGAGGACCTGGAAAAGTATAAAACGATGAGAAAAAAGTATCTGCTTTACACTGATTATCCGGAAAAATAACATAAAAAATCCGGTGGATTTAATGAAAACCCACCGGATTCTACTATATCAATCTAAAATTTTTCCGTTTAGATGCCCAAAGATTTCTTAACGGCTTCTACCTTTTCTGTTGCATCAGCATCAGCACCTGCGTAACATTTCGGACAACCCATTTCGCCCTTGATTTCCATGTAGAACTTAATCTTCGGCTCTGTTCCCGACGGACGTACAGAAACCTTTGTTCCATCGGCTGTAAAGAACTGAAGTACGTTCGACGGTTCCGGCATATTCAAGTCGGTTACATTACCCTTATTGTCTGTAGCCTTCAGAGTCTTGTAATCTTTCACCAATACAACTTCTGAACCACCCAGTTCTTTCGGAGGACAAGCGCGGAAATTATCCATCATAGCCTTGATTTCGTCGGCACCGCTCTTACCCGGTTTTACAACGTTCACTGTAACTTCCTTAGAGAATCCGTATTCTACATAGATTTCCATCAAGACATCATACAGTGTCTTACCTTGATCTTTGGCCCAAGCGCAAATTTCAGCAAGCAAAGAACATGCAGAAACCGCATCTTTATCACGCACGAAATCTTCAGCAAGGAATCCGTAGCTTTCTTCACCACCACCAATATACTGTTCCTTACCTTCACGCAAACGAATTTCACGTGCAATCCATTTGAATCCGGTATAGCAGTCATACATCTTGATATGATTCTTATCAGCAACCGATTTTATCAGTTCCGTAGTAACAATTGTCTTTACGACAAATTCGTTACCCTTCATCTTACCCATCGCAATACGGTTCTTGATGATGTAATACAAGAAGATCAAACAAGTCTGATTACCATTAATCAATACCCATTCACCCTTATCATTTTTGCAAGCCATACCTACACGGTCAGCATCAGGGTCGGAAGCCATAACGATATCCGCATCAATCTCTTTAGCCAACTTGATAGCCAGCGTCAAAGCTTCAGCATTTTCAGGGTTCGGAGATACGACTGTCGGGAAATCACCGCTCTTAACCATCTGTTCAGGAACGCAATGAACATTCTCAAATCCCCACAACTTCAGTGACTGAGGAATCAGCATCATACCTGTTCCGTGGATCGGAGTATAAACAATCTTCAGGTCTTTCTGACGCTTGATAACTTCCGGATCGATAGAAATAGTATGAACCTGACGCAAATATTCATCGTCGATTTCCTTTCCAATGATCTGAATCAGTTCCTTGTTACCTTCAAACTTGATATCAGCAGCAGAAGCAATCTTATTTACTTCCTCGATGATACCTTTATCGTGCGGAGCAAGTACCTGAGCACCATCGTCCCAGTATGCCTTATAACCATTATATTCTTTCGGGTTATGCGAAGCAGTAAGGATAATTCCGCTCTGGCATCCCAGATGACGAATAGCAAATGACATTTCCGGAGTAGGACGCATGTCTTCGAACAAATAAACCTTAATGCCGTTTGCAGAGAAAATATTTGCAGAAATCTCAGCAAACAGACGGCTGTTGTTACGACAGTCATGACCAACAACTACAGAAATATCTTTTTTGCCTGCAAAACATTTGTTCAGATAGTTAGACAATCCCTGAGTAGCTGCGCCAACAGTGTAAATGTTCATACGATTTGAACCTACACCCATGATGCCACGCAAGCCGCCTGTACCGAATTCAAGATCTTTATAAAAAGCTTCTATCAATTCAGTTTTATCAGGATTTTCCAACATACGTTTCACTTCAGCCTGAGTTTCTGCATCATACGCCGGAGTCAACCATTTCTGAGCTTTGTCAGAACACAATTTAATCAATTCTTCGTTTTCCATGATTTTATAATCTTTATAGTTATTGATGTTTTCCTTATTAGTATTAGCGAAACAAAAATAAAAGATTCGTTCTAATTATCCTAATTATTTTTTGCAAAAAACGAACTGATTTATTGAATTATCACTCTCATTCGCTTCTGTTTAAAAAAAATAATACTTCAGTATACAAAATTACAAATGAAAGAAAAAAAATCCGATTCAATATTCTCTATCCCAAAAAGTCTTAACAGACTATTAATCATTTATTCATAACAATTCTTGAACAAGAAGAGATAGCTATTTACACATTGTATGTAACAAGAATATATCCAATTCCATCGACGCATAAAAAGAGAAAAATACAAACAAATACCAGAGAATCCCTTCAGGAAATAAAAAAGAAAAATGCAATCAAATAGTAACAATAATTTGCATTAAAGATATAAAATATCCATATTTGTAACAGAGAAAACCAAGACCCCATCTTTTTAACAACAAGCACCTTAGTATGAAAGAACATATTTACATATTAGACGACCACCCCATCATAGCAGAAGGATTGGCTAAGCTATTAACACTTGAAGAGAAATACCAAATTACAATAGGTAAACATTATTCTGAACTATACAATTATATAGACAATCAGACCCCCAGTCTTTTAATTATAGACTATGAATTGCAGGATAAAACCGTACTGGAACTATTGCCCTATCTGCATAAAAAGATTCCTCAAACTCCTGTGCTGATCTATACCATGCATACCGAATTTTGGATCATAAAACAGCTCATAAAAAAAGAAGTGGCAGGCATCGTTACCAAAAACGATGACACGGCTGAAATCAAAAAGGCAATAGATTCAATACTGTCAACCAAAAACAAATATTACTCTCCTACGGCGCTTAATATTGTATTATCGCTCATAGGGGATCACTCCGCTATGGATTCAATAACCTATACGCCTAGCCCTCGTGAAAAAGAAATCATCAATATGCTTTCTTGCGGAAATACTTCCGAAGAAATAGCCCAAAAACTAAACCTCAGTAAGAGTACAATAGACTCTATGCGTAAAAATATATTATTAAAGAGTGGCGCCATCAATGTCTCACATCTCATGCGCCTAGCTTTCATTAAAGGATGGATTACAGCATGAAAAGACTTTTATTTATCATATTTCTAAGTGTCGGTATAGGACATATTGCAGCAAGCGACTTTACCCAACTGATACAGCAATACGGAGACAACGGAGATTTCTCCCGGATGGACTCCGTATATTCTCTTGCCAGCAAGCAAATTAACTATACCAACGAGCCTGTATCTGCTTTGGATATGAATGTTACCTATGCAACTTATCTCAATTCCCAAAGAAAGTACGACGAGGCATATCTGGTACTTAAAAGAGCCAGAGAAGAAGCCATACGGCTAAAAAAAGAAAAAAAATATACCGCCGACACCCAAAAACAAATACAGTTGTCGGAAGGAATAGCAACTTACGAAACAGCTTATGGATTGTGGGCGAGCAACAAGCTGTATGAGGCCAACAAGTTTACCGATGAAGCAATTGACTTATTTATCCAAATTAAAGATACGGCACGTCTGGCAGAGTCATACAATTTATCGGGAGTAATACACAAAAACCTGTTCATGCTCGATAAAGCCATCTTGATGTACAAAAAAGCACTGAAAATAACAGAATATCAAAAGGACTATACCTTATCAGCTATTATCATCAGTAATATAGCAGCCCTATACAATGAGCTGGAAGAAACCCAGAAAGCAATCATCTTTTCACGCAGAATATTCTCTTATCCACAAGCAGATACACTTGCATTCAATGATCAAATCAACAAAATAAGCTATCTGTGTAACCATGCCATTCTGTTGACAAATGGAGAATATTACCAAAATGCCCTCGACAGTCTGCAACTGGCTACCAGCCTATTGCAGGAGAACATGCCGGCAGGCTTGAAGCTTTATATCTATACGAACTATGCAAAAGCTCTTTATGATACAGGAGATTCACGATCTGCCATCAACTATTACCAAAAAGCCATCAGTTACAAAAAGCAAACAAGCAATGAATATAATAAAGCAAACCTGGATTACCTGTACGGCTATATGCTCTTTCAGGCAACCGATTCTCTGCAAGAAGCTTATGACTACCTGACAGAAGCACTGGCTTTCTACAGAAAAAATCCCAGCATAATGCTCACCAAATCGCTTTTAGCCATGGCTGAAGTAGAAGCCAAAAGAAATCATGCGCAAAATTCCTACCAGCTTGCCCTTGAAGCGTACAAAACAGAACAAAAAATCCAGCACAAGAGTTTTCACGATCGTCTGGCTGGCTTCGAGGCCGAACTGGAAACCAAGGAAAAGGACCTGGAAATCATCAGTCTTAACGCTGAGCAAGCGAAAAACAAGGCTGCGTACCAGACACGTACATACATTAGTACCAGCATATTTATATTGATTGTACTGCTGTCTGCCATCATCATTATCAGCCTTCAGAAGAGGAAAGTTGCGCTCAAACTAAAACAATCGGAACTGGAAAAGGAATTAAAGAACAAAGAAACACAAAGCAAGTTACTGATTGGAGACCTGAATAAAAAGATGACCGACCAATACCTGAAAGGACTGGAGGACAGCAATGATTATATCTCGAAAGAACTCCACAACGATGTATGCAACGAACTGCTGGCCGCGGAAGTACAATTGCACCAAACCAATGCCAGCCAACTGGCAGCCCAACTGAAACAGATACGAGAAAACGTACGCAATCTTTCGCATCAGTTGTCGACTCCCAATTTCAGCAACATCAGTTTATACCAGATGTTCAATTTATATATCGAAAAACTGAATACCCTGAACTCCCTTGCCATACACCCCTACATCTCCGATGATATACAAAACCTGTCTATTCCCTCCGACAGTATTCTGGAAATATACAGGATACTACAGGAAATCATCTCCAACATCATCAAACATGCAAATGCCCATAACATGTATCTGACTGTCAGCTACGCCCAGAACGAGATAGATATACTCGTTGAAGACGACGGCAAAGGTTTTGATACTTCTTCGGCTCCCAACATACTGACATCCGGATTAGGATTAAAGACCATAAAGGAACGAAGCAACAAACTACAGGGAGAATGTAAGATTGAATCAACAATCGGGAAAGGAACCATCATCCACATGCGTTTCCCTGCCTGAAAAAATAATCTATTCCACCGGAAAGCTCAAACACAATGATAGGATACATCCTCCCGATGTATCCTATCCAAACTTGCACAAACCACTGTGCCCCATCTCTAAATAAAAAACAATGTTTGAATTATAGTATAATATATTTTCACACTTCAAACTTTCCTACATCCGAAAAGGCTTTATTATTTATAGCTTTATTGTAAACTTAAACCTTTCTTTACAAAAGTAAGCAATAGATACAAACAAAATACCCCCATAAATAATGAATTTACTATCACTATTTATAGGGGCAATCTTAAAAGCAGCCTTTCAGCACCAGTCCAGCCAAAGGTTACAGGCGAATCCAAACCATAGCATTCAACCTCTACCCCTGACCTTCCCGTCTATATTATTTCACCAGATAACGATCTCCTGTAGCTTTAACTATTTCCTTCAAGAATTCTTGCGGATAACCCGGACGGTCGAGAGGAGCTGAATTTCCTGTTTCTGGACGAACAATCTTACCATTCTTCACCCGTTTTACCGCACCGTCGTTATAGCGGACAATCAGAAACTCACCCAGTTTTTTCCAACTATCTACTGCTGTCTGAGCAGTCATACCCGTATAATTAGTCAAGAAATCTTTAGCTTTCTGCGGATCCTGTGCATACAATTTCATAGCTGTACTTTCCACACCTTCCTGAGCATTGGCATACATATCTTCGAGTGAATTCTGAACCGTACGCATATCGTCGACCATCAGACTATAACGAGGACGGATCATATCTGCCACCCAGTTATAAATCCAAAAGGCAGAGTTCCAAGAGAATGTCACGCAATCGCCTTCACCTTCAGCATAAGAAGCCGGAACTTTGTCGGTATTACAATATACCGGAGTAAAGACCGTCATGTTGGCATCGTCCAGTCCGAACCAAAGAACGCCACCGATTGCATCAGGCATAGTAGAACGCATCTGAGCGACAAAAACAAATCCACTCTGCTGTGTAGAGATAGGACGCTCATTGAAATAAGTCTTTCCGTCTACTTCGAAAGTCAGCGGCGATAAACGATAAGGCATATGAAAAGCTCCTGCACCCAGATCGTTGGTAATATCAAGCGGAGTACCTTCGTAATGGTCACGCATCGCATGCTGGATATCACGAACAGAAATCTTACGGTCGGGCTTTACATAAAGCGGCATCGGCTCCTTGCTTTCGCCTTGTATATAAGACAGATAAGCCTGACCTGTCACTTTGCTGAACATGTTATAATAACTCCATACACGAGCCTCGCAAGCACGCAGTCCACTGAAGTCGAGCGGACAGTAAGCATCTGCAAAACTGAAGTCCTTGTTTACGCCATCAAAGTAACCTTTCTCACGAGCAAACGAAATCACGTCCGGAGAATACAGACAATTATCCTTGTCGTTCATATCAAACTTATGAATACGACTCTGGTTTGCATGCGCCGCAATGCAATCGTCCGGAATACGGACAGCCACCCATACGGCACCTTTCACTCCGGGACCCTTACCGATCATTTCCATGATCCACGCTTCATTCGGATCGGCGATGGTAAACGACTCACCACTGCTGTAATAACCATACTCCTTTACCAGGTCGGTCATCACTTTGATAGCTTCTTTTGCCGTACGAGAGCGCTGCAAGGCCACATAAATCAAGCTACCATAATCCATCACTCCGGTTGTATCTACCAATTCCGGACGACCTCCGAAAGTCGTTTCTCCTATAGTAACCTGAAACTCATTCATGTTTCCTATCACATTGTATGTCTGTTTAGCTTCCTTAATCTGTCCCAGATACTTGCCCGTGTCCCATTCATAAATATCACGCATGGCGCCCGACGCATGAACAGCTGCCGGATAATGGCACAAAAAGCCATACAAACCGTACGAATCGGCCGCATAGGATACGATTACAGAACCGTCGGCAGAGGCTTTCTTGCCGACAATCAAATTGGTACACGCCCAACCATTTACACATACAGCTGCCAGAAGGCAAACTGCCAACATTAGTTTTTTCATCATAGGTATTTAAAATTTATATTGTTTTCGCGTTTCATTGCCACAATTGTCGGTCACAACCACTTCCAGCTTATGAGGTACACCTTTCTTTATCCGCCCCGGATCCTGAATGACAAGAATACCTTTTTTCAGTCCGAAAAGTACAAAATTACCATCTACATACACCTTATAGCTCTGTATGCCCGTCTGACCGTCGGTTATCTTAAAGCGAATGTTCCGAGTGGTACGCCAGCTACCCTGTCCCAAAGGAGTTATCCGTGGAGCCACCGTATCTACAGCCACAGCAAATGTGCCCAACGTCCTGACTTTTGCCTTTACCCATCCGTTCTGATACTTGCCTCCTACAGAAGCACTCCATCTTCCAGCTTTCTGAACAACATAATATTTCGTCGTATCAGCTACAGGCAAATGACGTACTCCGATAGATAAATTGCAGAAACTATGCAAAGGATTACGACCGATATCAAGTACATAATCAAAAGAAATATCACTGCTGTCACCAATCACCCTCGTTCGCAATTCAGTATTATCGTATACCATTCCCTTTGGTACTACCAGTTCCATGCCCGGCTCCTGAATGACATTTGTCTTATCCCAGTACAACATCTTGTTTGCCTTGGGCGTATAAGGAGGAATTTCCTGCTTCTTGCCGCGGAGCGTAAACTTATATTTCCGTTTGTTTCCGAAATTATCTTCCAATACATAGCAGAAATGATAATCACGCTCTTCGTCGATTGTCACCAGTCCGCGGTCGGGACCCGTTTCCAGCAAGCGCAGCCTGTTGCCCGGCAACTTATACGAACGCATAATCAACCTGCGGGTACGCATCAGTTCATCATAATCCGTAAAACCGTTTATCATACGATTTTCATCGGCCGATACCTCATCGGTAGTACTGTTGAACACCTTCACGGAGTCGACATACAAGGTAACCGAATGAACACCATAGAAATTGGACGTTCCGTCCATGTAATCCTTCGCACTGATTCCTGTATAAATCTGTCCCCAAGCCGTGAACCGCTGATTCAATGCTCCCACGCCAACCAGCTTTTTCGTAGAAGAACCGTTCACCACTCCCTTTCCTGCAAGCGGATAAATTCCTACCAGACTGCCGACAGGTGCCTTGGTATCCTTCAGGTACTGACGGAAAAACGGCATCGGGTCTACATAATCCCCATTATCGTTCCGGCGGAGTTCCAGATGCAGGTGCGGTCCTGCCGAAGCCCCCTCATTACCGCTCAAGGCGATTACATCACCCGCCTTTACCGGAAGCTGTCCCGGTTCGGGATGCAAGTCGCATACAAATGTTTCGTGTTCGTACTGATATGCCCGCACATACTCCTGTACTTTCGGAGCGAACGATACTACATGTCCGTACACCGACGTATACCCGTTGGGATGCGTTACAAAGATAGCCTGACCATATCCGCCGTGCAGTACCATGATGCGCGACACATATCCGTCGGCTATACTATGAATCGGTTTCCCCGTCACCCCTTGTGTCTTAATATCCAGTCCGTTATGAAAATGATTCGGACGCAGCTCCCCGAAGTTTGCACTCAGCAACAACGGAAAATCGAAAGGAGAACGAAACGCTGCTTCCACATTCTTTTGAGCCTGCACGCCGAGACTCATTCCCAGTGCAAGCGTCAACAATGTATTTCGTATCATGTTAATGTCTGTTTTTTCTCTACAAATATACAGCATTTATTTTTGATACATCCCGATTTTTCTTACCTTTGTATAAATGGGTATTGCTATCGGGCATCTTTTCGTACACGTTTTCTAATCAAAGCTGGAAAAAACCGTCACATTTACCACTTTGCTTTTACTCTTTTTATTATAATATTTTCAATAGGACTAAATAAATCGACGATAAGCAACCTGGCATTATGGATGGCAGGCTGCACTCTTTGCGATAATGTGATGACTGGATATTGGATGAAATCGTAACTTGAATGGTTCTGAAATTTATCCTTCTATGACAGAACAACCGGCAACGGAAAGCTTCCGGCAGCATCTGTTCTTCCTCTTAAAGGCAATTTTGCCCGTCTATGAGGTACTCATGCAGATGCGTTGCAGGCAGGAACCGACTGGAAACAAGGTCATGCTATCCTGCTTGTAACGAATCTCGGGGCACTTTTTTCGTAATTTTTGCATAAAAATTTGGTAAATATACAAAAGAGCATTACCTTTGCCGCATCAAAATATCAATAACCCATGAATGTAAAAGCGACACATACTCCCGTTAAGCTCCTGTTGCACGAACCGGTGTGCAGCGGTTACCGCGTCGTACACATCCATTGGTTCAGCGGATTTCTATGAGGTGTCGCCGCGTCTGGCGGCTTGAAACTTGGATGACTTAATCAGTTTTAACCTCATAATTGCGTAATATATGTTTTCTATTATCGGATTTATGTTGACAGGTATCGCTGTGGGATATCTGTTCAGAAATATTGCCTTTCTGCAAAAGACAGAAAAGACCATTTCGCTTACCATTTTCCTGTTGCTGTTCCTTTTAGGTATTTCGGTAGGATCGAACGAATTAATCATTAACAATCTGGCTACATTCGGCTGGCAGGCTGCCATTCTGGCTGTTTCGGCAACCTGCGGAAGCATTCTGGCATCGTGGATGGTGCTGAAACTGTTTTTCAAGAAAGGAGGCAAGCAATGAAAGGAAGTATCATCGTACTGCTGTTTTTTGTGGCAGGCTGTCTGCTGGGACTGACTGAATGGCTCCCGCTCGACATGAAGGAAAGCAACCTCACGCTGTACATTTTGTATGCTCTGATGTTACAAGTAGGACTGAGCATCGGTTCGAGCAAGGAACTGAAACACATCATAGCTGATCTGAAACTGAAATATCTGCTTATTCCTCTGGCTACCGTCTGCGGCACGCTGCTCTTCTCGGCACTTGCCAGCATACTGCTTTCACGCTGGAGCATATTCGACTGCATGGCAGTGGGTAGCGGATTTGCCTACTACTCGCTCTCGTCTATCCTGATCACGCAGTTCAAGGAACCTTCCCTCGGGCTCCAACTGGCGACGGAATTGGGTACGATTGCCCTGCTGTCTAACATCTTCCGTGAGATGATGGCCTTGCTGGGAACGCCGCTGCTGTGCAAGTACTTCGGCAAGCTGGCTCCTATCTCTGCTGCCGGAGTCAATTCCATGGACGTGGTGCTACCTATGATAACCCGCTATTCGGGTAAGGACATGATGCCGATAGCCATTTTCCACGGCATACTGATAGACATGAGCGTACCGTTCTTCGTTTCACTGTTCTGCAGGTTATAATAAAACATAGGCAGCTTGTCTGCCATTTACCTCGAAATATACACCGAAATCTCTTCGGGTTTCCGACGGAATTTGTACAAATTTTCTTTGTTTTTGTACAAAACCTAAAAATCTTTGTACAAAATTTCGGAAGAAGCCCTTATTCTTTTCTTCTATTTATCACAGCCTTTTCTTCCTTTTCCGCCAGAGTGCTCCAACCCGCATCAGGCGAAAAGGTCGAAAGGGCTGAACTGTTTGTATCAGGTTATTACCTTTGGTTATAACGGATAAATATTTTTCAATAGGTTTGTACTATATAATAGCTTACCTTTGCAGCGGAAAAAGAAATTAATCACTAAACAATTATTATACGATGTTCGAAAAAGGAAACAGAGGAAATACCATCCACGGTATCTTGCTGATTGCATTGTTCTCATTTGCGGCCTTTTATATTGCCGAAATTCCGTTTGTAAAAAGTCTTTCTTTCAGTCCGCTGATTGTAGGTATCATCTTAGGTATGCTGTATGCCAACAGCCTGAGAAACCACTTGCCCGAAACTTGGGTGCCGGGTATCAAGTTCTGTACCAAACAGATCCTGCGTGCGGGTATCGTTTTGTACGGTTTCCGACTGACTCTGACACAGGTGGCTGCTGTAGGACTACCTGCGGTTATAATAGACCTTATCATTGTAGCAGGAACCATTTTCCTGGGTATCTGTCTGGGACGCGCCTTAAAGATGGACAAGGATACGTCGCTGATGACTGCAACGGGTAGTGCTATCTGTGGTGCAGCTGCTGTTCTGGGTGCAGAGCCAGTCGTAAAATGTGAAGGTCACAAGACTGCTATCGCTGTATCTACAGTCGTTATTTTCGGAACAATTTCCATGTTCCTCTACCCGATTATGTATCGTGCGGGAATTTTGGACGGACTGGACAACATGGGTGTAGCTATCTATACGGGAAGTACCCTGCACGAAGTGGCACACGTAGCCGGAGCCGGTAATGCCATGGACCCGACAGATGCACTGGGCATTGCAGGAACTGCTACCATTACCAAGATGATCCGTGTCATGATGCTTGCACCGGTGCTGGTCATCATGAGCTTCGCACTGGCAAAACGCAAGAGCAGTGTCAATGGCGGAAAAGCTGAAAAGAGCAAAATCACCATCCCTTGGTTCGCATTCGGATTTATCGGAATTATCTGTCTGAACTCACTGCTGCAATACCTTCTGGGCGTAGACAGTGTAAAAGAAATCCCGCTGAACGGAGCTATCGAATACATTGATACCTTCATGCTGACGATGGCCATGACTGCTCTCGGTACAGATACCAGCATCGAAAAGTTCAAACAGGCCGGTGCCAAACCGTTCCTGCTGGCAGGTCTGCTGTATATCTGGCTGGTAGGCGGCGGTTATCTGCTTACTAAATATCTGGTTCCTGCTTTCATGTAACAATAAATATTACAACAGCAAGCCCCGGCATCTACTCATCTACTCAAAACAGATAGAGAGAACGCCGGGGCTTTTTTATGTATCGGCCTGTTGGTGTCAGCGTGATACCATCATCTTGCCGATGATATCGCCTGCATTCTTACAGGTTTCCAAATAATTCTGTACAAAACGCATAAAGTTGGTAGACGAGGCTTCTTCCTGTCCCTGTAAATACACAAAGCAGAAATGCCGCTTAATTTGCAGTCCGTTTACATCGATTATCTTAAATTCTCCGTCTCGCAGCTCACGCAGAATGGCCTGCAACGATATGATTCCCATCGTGGAACTATTTCTTAAAAACTGCTTGATGCTTTCGGTACTACCCAGATGCAAGCGGACATTCATCGACGAAAGTTTCAGTCCCTGCTCGGAAAGAGCCATTTCGATGGCATCGAGTGTGCCCGAACCTCTTTCGCGAAGTACCAGAGGAACTTCTCTCAGCTCGTCGAGGGAAAGCGAATCTTTGGCAGCCAGTGGCGACGAAGCACAGACAACCGGAACCAGTTCGTCGTGAAGGAAAGGTTCGTATTTCAGGTTGGGCAGACGGAAAACTCCTTCCACCATTCCCAAGTCAATATCGTGTTCCTGCAATGCTTGTTCAATGTTACGCGAATTGGTATCGATGAGCGAAACGGTAATCTTGGGATATTTCTCCGTAAACCTGGCAAGAATGGGGGGAAGTACGTACTGGGCTATCGTGGTACTCGCTCCCAGACGGAGCTGACCGTTGTATTCATTGTGCAGCAAGTGCATGTCGTACTCCAGCTTACGGTATTCGGAAAGAATGCGTTCGCAATGCTCCAACAGCACATAACCCGACTCGGTCAGCGAAATCTTGTTGCCGAGCCGGTTGAACAAACGGGTCTGATACAAGCTCTCCAGCTCGCGTATGTGCTTGGTAATGGCGGGCTGGCTGACGAATAACTCCTGAGAGGCTTTGGTAAAGCTCAGGTTTTTCGCCACACTGTAGAATACTTTCAGACGGAAATCGGACATTTATAGTTCCTCCGCACGGATTCCCAGCGATTGAAGAACGGGAAATCCCAACATTTCGAATGAGTAATCGCCTTCGTAGGCTGGAGGATTCATGCCGAAAACGGTAATGCTCTCCTTCCCTTCTACCTTATTTATATAGTCACCTATCCGCTTACCGTATCCGTCTTCATCGGGCACAATAATGAAACGGCGAACATCCTTCGATTCACCTGCCAGCTGAAGCGACTCGATAAACAGGTCTTCGCGGGTAGCCATATCGGAAGGCTGGAAGGCATACAGGGAAAATTCTCCCAGCTGACTCTTGAAGGCCATGTTATGAAGTTCCTTATTTAATAAAGAAGGAGTACAGAACTTCATTTTCTCTTCTCCCGCCTCATAAATAAAAATCACTTGCACTTCATTCTCTCCCAACTGCACGCCTGCATCCAAAGCCAGGCACTCCAGCAGGTTCGCCAAATCGGCTTTAGGTAACTCACGGTTGACGATAGGAGCGAAATGGGCAGTCATATCACAGCCTACTCTATCCAGATAGGTAGCGTCTATCAGCATCACAACGGGGGCAAACGGTATCTTCTTTTCCATATATCTAAGTTTATGGCGATAAAGATAATAAAAACTTTCCTGACATTTTGATATGCATTCGGACATTATTGCAGTAAAATATACTAACACACTGACATTTAGGCACATAACAAACATTTTAAGGCGATGGCAAGAAGTTTGCTTAATAGAAAGTGTATTTCAAAAAAACATAGAAAATAAGAAAGGAGAACGATATATGAACTTTAACAACTTTACAATCAAATCGCAAGAGGCTGTGCAGCAAGCGGTGAATCTGGTACAGAGCCGCGGGCAGCAAGCTATCGAGCCGGAGCATTTGCTGGCAGGGGTGCTGAAGGTCGGAGAAAATGTAACCAACTTCATTTTCCAGAAACTCGGTGTCAACGGTCAGCAGATAGAAACCGTACTCGACAAGCAGATAGCTTCTCTGCCGAAGGTTTCAGGCGGCGAACCTTACCTGAGCCGTGACGCAAATGAGGTATTGCAAAAAGCTGTCGAGTTTTCTAAGTCATTGGGTGATGAATATGTTTCACTGGAAGCAATCATCCTGGCACTGCTTAACGTGAAAAGTACCGTATCTACCATCTTGAAGGATGCGGGTATCACGGATAAGGAACTGAGAGCAGCTATCAGTGAATTGCGTCAGGGACAGAATGTCACTTCACAATCCAGTGAAGATACGTACCAGGCACTCAGTAAATATGCCGTCAACCTGATAGAGGCCGCACGTAACGGAAAGCTGGACCCGGTTATCGGTCGTGACGAAGAAATCCGTCGTGTACTGCAAATCCTGAGCCGTCGTACCAAGAACAACCCGATCCTGATTGGTGAACCGGGTACTGGTAAAACTGCCATCGTAGAAGGACTGGCACAGCGAATCCTGCGTGGGGATGTTCCGGAAAACTTGAAGAACAAGCAATTGTTCTCACTCGATATGGGTGCACTGGTTGCAGGTGCCAAATATAAAGGTGAGTTTGAGGAACGACTGAAATCGGTTATCAACGAAGTAACGAAATCGGACGGAAACATCATTCTGTTCATCGATGAAATTCATACATTGGTGGGTGCCGGAAAAGGTGAAGGTGCCATGGATGCCGCAAACATCTTGAAACCTGCCTTGGCACGTGGCGAGCTGAGAAGCATCGGTGCCACTACCCTCGACGAATATCAGAAATATTTCGAAAAGGATAAGGCATTGGAAAGACGATTCCAGACCGTCATGGTAGACGAGCCGGATACGGCAAGTTCTATTTCTATCTTGCGTGGTTTGAAGGAACGTTACGAAAATCACCATCAGGTGAGAATCAAGGATGAAGCCATCATTGCCGCAGTAGAACTGAGTAACCGTTACATTACCGACCGTTTCTTGCCGGATAAGGCCATCGACTTGATGGATGAAGCCGCAGCCAAGTTGCGTATGGAGCGTGACTCACTGCCGGAAGAACTGGATGAAATTGAACGCCGGTTGAAACAGCTCGAAATTGAACGTGAGGCTATCAAACGTGAAAAGGACGAAGCTAAGCTCGCTCAGTTGAATAAGGAAATAGCTGAGTTGAAGGAACAGGAAACTTCGTACAAGGCTAAATGGGAGAGCGAAAAACAGCTGGTGAACAAGATTCAGCAGAACAAGAAGGAAATAGAACAACTGAAGTTCGAAGCCGACAAGGCTGAACGCGAAGGCGATTACGGTAAAGTAGCCGAAATCCGTTATGGCAAGTTGCAGAGCTTGGAAAGTGAAATAAAGAGTATTCAGGAAGACTTGAAGAAAAAGCAAGGTGACAATGCCATGATCAAGGAGGAGGTTACTGCCGAAGATATTGCCGATGTAGTATCACGCTGGACGGGAATACCGGTAAGCAAGATGCTGCAAAGCGAACGCGACAAGTTGCTCCACCTGGAAGACGAGCTGCATAAGCGTGTCATCGGACAGGATGAAGCAATCGAAGCGGTAGCCGACGCTGTACGTCGTAGCCGTGCGGGACTGCAAGATCCGAAACGACCGATCGGTTCATTCATCTTCCTGGGTACTACGGGTGTTGGTAAGACCGAATTGGCAAAGGCACTGGCAGAGTACCTGTTCGATGATGAATCATTGATGACCCGTATTGATATGAGTGAGTACCAAGAGAAACATACCGTTTCTCGTCTGATCGGTGCGCCTCCGGGATACGTTGGTTACGATGAAGGTGGTCAGCTGACAGAAGCTGTCCGTCGTAAACCGTACTCGGTTGTCTTGTTCGATGAAATCGAAAAGGCACATCCGGATGTATTCAACATCTTATTGCAGGTATTGGACGATGGACGTCTGACAGATAATAAGGGACGTACGGTAAACTTCAAGAACACCATCATCATTATGACCTCTAACTTAGGTAGCTCTTACATACAAAGTCAGTTCGAAAAGATTAATGATCAGAACCACGACCAAGTTGTAGCAGAGACAAAGACAGAGGTGATGAATATGTTGAAGAAGACAATCCGTCCGGAATTCCTGAACCGTATAGACGAAATCATCATGTTCCAGCCGTTGAACAAGGATCAGATTGAACAGATCGTACGTCTGCAAATCAACGGTATCAAGAAGATGCTGGAAGAAAATGGTGTAACACTCCAGATGAGTGATCAGGCCATTGACTTTATCGCTACTGCCGGATACGATCCGGAGTTCGGTGCTCGTCCGGTAAAACGTGCCATCCAGCGTTACTTGCTGAACGATTTGTCAAAGAAACTTCTGTCGCAGGAAGTCGACCGCAGCAAACCAATTATCGTAGAGCGTAGCAGTGATGGATTAGCATTCCGGAACTGATAAGCTAAACAAATCATAAGAGTCTCTCTAAAGGGGTAGCATGAAATTCATGCTATCCCTTTTCTTTTTGTCCGTATGGAAGAAATAAACTATCTTTGCCGCACTGAAACAAACAAGAATGAAAAAAAAGAAAGCTATTTATATCGTCGGCAGCATTGTCTTACTGGTGCTCATCGGCAGCATTGCCTGCTCGTTCTTACTATTTAGCGCCCCACTGAAAATAGAAAAGGCGACTTATCTTTACATCGATAATGACGACAATATCGACTCCGTATATACGAAGCTGAAAAAAGATTGTCACGCATCCAGCCTTACCGGGTTGCGTCTGATGACTGCATGCAGCAATTATGCCAATAATATTCATGCAGGAGCCTATAAGCTGGAGCCGTCGGAAAAGACTTGGCACATTTTTCATCGGCTGAAAAGCGGTCATCAAAGTCCCGTAAGACTGACAGTTCCGAGTGTACGCACCATCGGAGCACTGGCAAAATCGGTATCCCGCCGACTGATGACAGACTCGGCTTCCATTGCCAAACTACTGACCGACAGCGCCTATTGCGCAGGTTTAGGATACAATCAATACACAATACCTTCGCTTTTTATTCCCAACACTTACGAAGTATACTGGACCATCGATGCCGATGAGTTCATCAAACGGATGAAAAAGGAGCACGATCTTTTCTGGAACAAGGAGCGTACGGAGAAAGCGAAGAGTATCGGGTTTACTCCCGAAGAGGTAGCTACACTGGCTTCCATCGTAGAAGAGGAAACAGCCAACAAGGCAGAGAAGCCGATGGTAGCGGGTCTTTATATCAACCGTCTGCATACAGGTATGCCCTTACAGGCCGACCCGACGGTTAAGTTCGGCTTGCAGGAGTTTGGATTAAAGCGTATCCTGCACAAGCATCTGGAAGTAGATAGTCCTTACAATACCTACAAGCATGAAGGATTACCTCCCGGTCCGATACGCATCCCCTCCATCGATGGACTGGAAAGTGTATTGAACTATGTGCAGCACGACTATCTTTACATGTGTGCCAAGGAAGATTTTTCGGGAACACATAATTTTGCAAAGAACTGGAACGAGCATCTAGCCAATGCCCGCCGCTATCAGCAGGCATTAAACAAGCGAAACATACGTTGAGGAATGTAGTGCAGCAGCAACGGTTCTCAGCGAATCGATTTCCAGAATTTCATAAAATTGGCATAGAGTCCGTAGCAAACCAGTGCATCTTCGGCTTGAATGACATAGTCTTCGGGGAATTCGTTGGCAACTTCCCGTTCCAAGATGGAAATGCCCAGACAGTTCTGTGCCTTCTTTCCACGTATCAATGAAATGATTTTCAAGTCGAATTCCTTTTCCAACTGCAACTCGTTGATGCCATATCCAACCAGCTTTTCCGGAACATTGAATTTAAACACATAATGTTCTTCGTCTATCTGGAAAGGTTCCACAGCGGCATTCAGTTCCAGCAACTGCACCAGCATACGAGCCGCTTCCTGTTCCGGCGTAAGAATACGGTCGATGGAAAAAGCCTCGAGCACCGTTTTATGCACATCGTCGAGCGCCCGGGCGTAAATGTGCTTCACCTTGTTTTTCTTCAACAGCGAAACCACTCGCACGGAAGCTCCCAGATCTTCGCCGATGGCTACAATGACCACATCCACACTCTTCAGAGGAAGTACCGACAAGGCCATCTCATCGGTGGCATCGAGTACAAATGCCGTAGCAATCTTGTCTTTCAGCCGTTCAACATGATGCTCTTTCACATCTACTCCTATTACTTCATGCCCCAATACGGTAAGCTCTTCGGCAAGTATCCCGCCGTAGTTTCCCAATCCTATTACGATATATTTCATAGCAATCTCAGTTTATTATAATATTATCACTCGGATATTTGTAATTACGCTTCTTCACCTGCTTAACCAGTCCCAGCAATAGCGTAAAGGCTCCCACACGACCGATGAACATCAGCAGGATGATAACCGACTTCCCTGCGGTGCTCAGTACAGGAGTAAGGTCGAGGCTCGAACCTACCGTGCTCAAAGCCGATACACATTCAAAGGTAAGCGCCATGACCGATGCCTCAGGCTCCAACAGACTCATAACAAAAATAGCCGCAAACAAAAGAATAAGGTACAGCATAAGTACGGCATTCGACCGCCGGATAGAGTCGTCCGAAAGTTCACGATGGAAGATAGTTACTCGGTTTGCTCCCCGGATAACTGCCCACAGATTCAGAAGAATCACAGCGAAAACATTGATTTTCACACCACCGGCGGTAGATTGTGTTCCACCTCCGATTATCATCAGAGCAATCATCAGCAACAACGTCTGTGTAGACAAAGTTGTCAGTCCCACACTGGTAAAGCCGGCTGTACGCGGACACGTAGCATTGAAGAATGCATGTACCCACTTATCGGTCACGCTCATCCCGGCAAAAGCATGATTCCATTCGTAAAGCGCAATGGCCAGTGTACCGAAAACCAGCAAAATAGCTGTCATAATCAACACGATACGCGTATTCAGATTATACAGATGTACTTGCTTTGGAAAACGAGAAGAGCGCCCCAAACAGAACCACTTCAAGTAACGCAGATAGTAGAACAGCGTTTCTTTCAGATTGACCAATATCGGAAAACCGATTCCGCCCAAAATAATCAGGAAAGACACGGTCATGAAAAGCAAGTTGTGCTGCTGCATGACGGCAGGATTGCCTAAGTTGCCCGGCAAGGTAGAGAATCCGGCATTACAAAATGCCGAAACCGAATGGAAAGCCGCAAAATAAAGTTCCTCCTGCAATGTCATTCCTAAGGTATCGTGAATAGAAAACCAGATGACTACCATCCCGATTCCCTCGATAGCCAGGGTAAAACCTAATATATATAATAAGGTAGATAAAAGCGAATTCAACGAATTGGAACTAATCATATCGCCAACTACCAGCTGATTGTACAGCGAAGTATTTCCCATGAAGAACATGGCAAAGAAACTCGTCAGCGTCATGACTCCCAACCCTCCTATCTGAATCAGCAGAATAATGATAATCTGTCCCTCCAGTGTAAAGGTAGACGGCACGTCTACCGAAACCAATCCGGTAACACACGTGGCACTGGTTGCCGTAAACAGCGCATCTATCCACGAAATACCGTGGCAGGTAGCCCGGGGCAACATCAGCAATCCGGCACCGATAAAGATGATGACCAAAAAGCTGGAAGCTAAGATGAGTGAAGGATTGGTACGTCTGCCCAATAAACGCACCAGACTGCTGGATAACTGTAACAACGAATAGAGCAACAGAATCCCTATCCGGTAGTAGTGGCTGTGGAAAAACGTCCAGATCCAGAATACCCCTTCATCTGCTGCATCAGGCTGTTTGAAAACAACCGGCAACAAAGTCAAGTAAAGCAAGACATTTATGATCCAGGCCCAAAACGTATTCTTTTTGCCTTCCTCATCCCGCTGAAAGATTATCTGTATGGTAGCCGAGAGCAAAAAGACAATCCATACCGCCTGATATATCCCCCGAATAACCTTCGCCTCCACAGGAGAAATCATAAATCCATGCTCGTACACCAGAGTTGCCAGAAATAAGATGGCAAAGAAATAGGTAACCCACATCACCCATCCCAGTACCTGATAGATACGAGGCAGAATCAGTTTCTTCCGATAGAGTAAAAGTCTTTCCCAAGAATCCATATCCAATCGTTTTTATATTAAAGACAGTTTGTGCACAAAAGTATCTATAATAATCGGTATTCTTGCCAAAAGCACCATATTATTCTAGAATGATAAAAAACAATATATCGGCTGATAATGTTTCAAACGAACTTTGTGTATACTTTTTCGCTGCAAAAACATCAAAATAACAAATAAAAAGCAAAAACGATTGCAATATTACATTGTTTTAGCTATTTTTGGAAAATCAATCAAAAAAGGAAACAATTATGAGCAATAAACAGAAAAGATTCATTTTACCGGAAGATGAAATTCCAAGATACTGGTACAATATTCAGGCAGACATGAAGAACAAACCCATGCCGCCGCTGAATCCGGCCACTCACGAACCGCTTAAACCAGAAGACTTATATCCTATCTTCGCCAAGGAACTGTGTCATCAGGAACTCAATCAGACGGATACATGGATCGAAATACCGGAAGAAGTTCGCGAAATGTACAAATACTACCGAAGCACTCCGCTAGTCCGTGCCTATGGTCTGGAAAAAGCTCTGGGTACTCCGGCACATATTTATTTCAAAAACGAAAGTGTCAGCCCCATCGGTTCGCATAAACTGAACTCGGCACTGGCGCAGGCTTACTACTGCAAAAAGGAGGGAGTAACCAACATTACGACAGAAACCGGAGCCGGACAATGGGGAGCTGCTCTCGCATACGCAGCAAAGGTATTCGGACTGGAGGCAGCCGTTTATCAGGTTAAAATCAGTTACGAACAAAAGCCTTACCGACGCAGCATCATGCAGACATTCGGGGCACAGGTAACTCCTTCACCTTCCATGTCTACACGCGCCGGAAAAAACATATTGACCAAGTATCCGAATCATCAGGGATCACTGGGTACTGCCATTTCTGAGGCAATCGAACTGGCTCGCACTACCCCGAACTGTAAATACACACTGGGCTCTGTACTGAGTCATGTCACGCTTCATCAGACCATCATCGGCTTGGAAGCTGAAAAGCAGATGAAAATGGCAGGTGAATATCCTGATATCATCATCGGATGCTTCGGTGGAGGTTCAAACTTCGGAGGAATCAGTTTCCCGTTCATGCGCCATACCATTCTGGAAGGCAAAAAGACTCGTTATATAGCTGCCGAACCCGCTTCCTGCCCGAAACTGACAAGAGGAAAGTTTGAATACGACTTTGGTGACGAAGCAGGATATACTCCTCTCCTTCCGATGTTCACCTTAGGACATAACTTCACGCCAGCCAATATTCATGCAGGTGGATTGCGTTATCACGGAGCTGGTGTTATCGTTTCACAGTTGATGAAAGATCATCTGATGGAGGCTGTCGATATAGAGCAACTGGACACTTTTGCAGCCGGATGCTTGTTCGCACGCGCCGAAGGTATCATCCCGGCACCTGAATCCTGTCATGCCATTGCGGCCACTATTCAGGAGGCCAACAAATGCAAGGAAACGAGAGAAGAAAAAGTTATCCTCTTCAACCTGTCCGGACATGGTCTGATAGACATGAGTGCATACGACCAATACTTGTCGGGGAACCTGACTAACTATACTTTGACAGACCAAGATATAGCAAAGAGCTTGGATGAGGTAGAGACAATGCAACCTTAACAATTACTACTTACTACGTACATGGAATTATTCGAACAGATAACAGCATCGGTCAGCTCCTTTCTTTGGGGCTGGCCGATGATCATATTACTGCTGGGAACACATATCTTTCTGACCATACGTTTAAAGTTTCCACAACGCAAAATATTTACAGCTATACGACTTTCATTTAAAAAGGATCCTGATTCTGAAGGTGACGTGAGTCAGTTCGGCGCACTTGCCACTTCGCTGGCAGCAACCATCGGAACAGGGAACATCATCGGTGTAGCTACTGCCGTAGCATTCGGAGGTCCCGGCGCCGTATTCTGGTGCTGGCTGACGGGAGTTTTCGGCATTGCCACCAAATATGCCGAAGGATTGCTCGCCATCAAGTATCGTGTTAAAACGGCCAGCGGAGAAATGCTCGGCGGTCCGATGTATGCCCTGGAACGGGGATTGAAACAGAAATGGCTGGGAATTTTATTCTGCATCTTTACGGCTCTGGCAGCATTCGGTATCGGAAGTACGGTACAGGCCAATTCCATAGCTTTGCTAATGCAGGAAACTTACGGCATAAGCGCACACCTTACCGGAATAGTAGTTGCACTAGGTATCGCACTGGTCATCTTCTTCGGTGTAAAAGGCATCGCCCGCGTATGTATGACACTGGTACCTCTCATGGCTATCCTCTACATAGGTGGTTGCATCTATATTCTTTTTCTAAATCATGCCTATCTAGGAGAAGCTCTTAAACTCATCATCAGTTCAGCATTTACGCCCCATGCGGCAGGTGGAGGATTTTTAGGAACAAGCGTGATGCTCGCAGCACGTTACGGTATTGCCCGCGGACTTTTCTCCAACGAGTCTGGACTTGGTTCGGCTCCCATCGTGGCAGCGGCAGCACAAACCCGTAACCCCGTACGTCAGGCACTGGTTTCTTCTACCGGAACATTCTGGGACACCGTCATCATTTGTGCGCTCACGGGACTGGTACTGGTTACCAGTGTACTCGCATTCCCCGATATCGATTACACGCAAGGCGGTGCACTGACTAAAGCAGCCTTCGGTAAAATTCCCTATGTAGGCACCAGCATTCTGGCAATCGGAATCCTGACTTTCGCCTTTTCTACCATTCTGGGCTGGGGATATTATTCGGGAAAAGCCATCGAATACTTAGGAGGAAAAAAACTGCTACGGGTGTATCGTGTAATATGGATTTCGTCCATTTATTTCGGTTCCACCATGAATCTGCAAGCAGTATGGAACATAGCCGATAGTGTAAACGCACTGATGGCAGTACCGAACCTGATTTCATTGCTGTTTTTATCTGGAGTAGCCGTGAAAGAAACGCAGAAGTACCTCTGGGAAAACAGGCTGGAAGAAACTGCCGATCCAGAAGACCTCTAATTTCTAAAACGTCACCTGCACAAAGCAGTTTTCCACTTTTTCCTCTCATAAGAAGGGGAAAAATGAAAAAAATATGCCTTTTTCTGTATTTTTTCTCACAAAACACTTGCAGATTCAAAAATAATACGTACCTTTGCACCCGTGATTGAGAAACACCTCAACACAAACAAAGGATGGCCCGTTCGTCTATCGGTTAGGACGCAAGATTTTCATTCTTGAAAGGGGGGTTCGATTCCCCCACGGGCTACCAAAATAAAACATACGGTTAATCCGATGTAAAGGATGGCCCGTTCGTCTATCGGTTAGGACGCAAGATTTTCATTCTTGAAAGGGGGGTTCGATTCCCCCACGGGCTACCAAGGTCTGAGCAGATTCTGTTCGGACCTTTTTCTTTTTATCTCAAATTTGTAGAAAATATGAAGGATCAAGGATCAACGTAAAAACCTGAGGGATTCTTAAATTACGCATAAATTTTAGATAGTCTAAATAGAAAGAAAGCTCTATCCTTCACTCCCCTGAATTGTGAGCGAAAGTTCTTTATTTTAGCATTAAAGGACTCAGAAGCTGCGTTCGTAGAACGTCGCTCAAAATAGTTTATTATTTCAAGATAATGCGTCTGTATTGACCTTGCTACTCTTCCAAAGGCAAGGAAACCTGATTTATCTACCTCGTCATACCACCTGGCAAGTCTTGTCAAGGCTACATCCTTATGTCTGCACTGGTGATAAATCAATCCTAATCTCATGGAAAGATAGTATGCTTTCTCTATATCAGGGTACTCCCTGAACAGGATACCGGCACGGACACGCTGTGATTCGGTCCATAATGATTCTTTCTTATACAGAAGATATATGCTTCTGGCCAACAGCTGCTTCCTGGAATCTCCATTTTCAAATACCGGAGCATGATATATCTTTCCACATGCCTTGGCATGTGCTATCTGTATGGACTCTTCATCAAGTGCTTCCCAGCGGGCTTTAACCCTCATGTCCTGAACGGCTTCATAAGCGAGCTTCTGTACATGGAAACGGTCCGTAACACGACGGGCGGCAGGAAAACAGATACGGGCTATTTGCTCCATATTCGGAGCCATATCAAGTGTTATTTCTCTTACCTGAAAGCGCTTGCGTCTGGAAAGCTTCAGAAGGATGGATATAACAGTCTTTACGTCTGTGCCTTTTATAATGGCGATAATACTTCCAGCAGCTCCTCTTTTCTCCTTGTTTATCAATATGGTATATAATTCACCGCGCGAAAGACACACTTCGTCTATACCTACGTATGCTCCGATATTTTTCTCAAACAGAATCCATTCTTCCGCGTGTGGGAGCTGGGGCCATTTCAAATATCCGCTCAGATGATTGCGATACTGCCTTTCAAGAAGATCACCGTCAACACCGAACAGAGTTCCCAAAAGCGTACAGCTGACAGGAAGCGTATCAATATAACTCTTTTAAAAAAGACGCAAATTCTTGCGTCATGCGGCTGCCTTGGGCAACCAGTTTCCAGTTACGGCTTACATAGCAGTCCTCATCCTTTAAAACCCATCGGCGGCGACGGATGTTTAGATATACCTTCTTTCCGCGGATTGGAAAGTCTTGTACGGTTATCGGATCATAAAAGCCCTTGCTCTCAACTTTGCTCTCAGAGTACTCTTTCGGAACTTCATTCTTCTCTTCAAGATAGATTGTTATTTCAGTACTGCTTTCCTTTACATCTGATATGTTGAAATAATCAAGAGTTCCTTCCGGGAGAAGGAGACGATAACCGTTTGTTTCCATTATATTTTATTTTTATTCTTGTAGGCAAAGATAATATTTATTGAATTAACCCCTCAAGTTTTTACGTTGATCCAATATGAAAGTAACGTAAAAAACAAGTCAGATCAACAATCTGAAAAATTTATGGCTTATGCATTATTTTTGTCAAATAGAACAGAAAGAAAGATCACAAAGAGCGATGAAAACTAGAATTGATTCTCCAACAGATATAAAAGCAACCCAAAAGATGCCTCATCCATCTTCCCTTTCAACTTTTCGCGAAGTAACTCGATAAGACGTCCCTTTTGTTTTTTTACTGTTATCTCTGCAACATGAAGCTGTTGAGCTATTTCTGCATTTTTCAGCCCCTTTTCAAAACTCAATTCAAAAATAGTCCTATACTTTTCAGGCAAAGTATTGATTGCTTCGTAAAGCAATGTAATGGTTTCCTGCTCTATAAAATCCAACGACAAATCTTCAGTGCCATCCACTTCTGTTTGAGAAAGATAATTTCTTTGAGCTTTTCCCTTACGAAGTACGCTTATGGCCTCATTGCGCAAGCACGTGTACAGAAAAATTTTCCACTGTAAAGGAGAAGTAAACGTCTTCGTTTGCTGATATGCCTTAAAAATAGCATCTTGCACGCAGTCTTCTGCCTGAAAAGCAAATTCAACTCCTAACAGACGAGTAGCATAAGCAAGTAATTCTGGATACATATTTTGATAAAAAGGAAGAAGTTCTCCCTTTTTAAACTCTGTAAATATGTATTCGTAAATGTTCATACTTCTTTTTTAAAGGCAAATATAGTAAAAACCAAAGACTGTAGACTCAAAGAATCTTCTTGTTTTTATTTTTTTCTAAACGAAAAGATAAAAAAATCGCATTTTCATGTATACTAAAAACACCTTTTTGCGTATTTGCATTACAATATCGTAGATAAATAGAAGAATTATGAAAAAAATGAAGTATTCAAAACTCTTAGTATGCTCCCTGTTGCTACTTTCCCATCAAGGAGTAAATGCCCAATTATTAAAAGGTGTACTCAAAGCTCCTCAAAAAGTAGAAACACTACAAATAGCTTATTCACTGAACGGGGATGTACTAAGCAATGTCTACCGGGACATCACGTGTGAAGCTGACGGCAGTTTTACCTTCGACACGCAATTGCCTAAACCTAATTATGATGTCTCAATCTATGTAAACAATGACATTTTTGGTGTTCATCTGGAAACAGGAAAGACCGCCCAAGTAAAAATAGAACAGGACAAAGAAGGAAAATTTCAAATATCCTTCGGAGGCGACAATCAAAACTTAAGCAAATTCTATAATGCTTATTCGCGAGCTTTCGATATCATGAAGTATTTCTCCATCGATCCTAAGGAAAGCAAGACAACCGATGAATATATTTCCTTATTGGAAAAGGAATATGCAGACCTGAAGAAACAGTTGAAAATCATCAAAGATGATAAACAACATGAATATTATGCCAAACTCTCGGACGGAATGTATAAATGGACATATATCCGCATCCTGATGGACGATAGTGAAAATACAGGCAAAAAACTCAAAGAATATCCTGAGTATAATAAACTTATCGCAAGTATCGACCCCAATGATACGATTAATATTCCGACCAACCTCACTATAGCATGGCTATCATCGCAACAGGAGCCCATAACAGACTATACTGCCGACCAGTCTGATTATTATCTGGAAAGTCTGAATATCATCGGGAAGCAAATCACCAATCCGGATATACGTTTTGTATTGACTAATTCTGTAGCCTACAACTTCTTCTCTTTCGTTGCTCAGAACAGCGATGTCAACAAATTCTGGACTGGTTTCAAAGAGTTTGCGAAAGACTATCCTCAACTCATTACGTCTTACGAACCACAAGTGACAGCCTTATTAAAGACGAAAAAAGGTTCCGAGATCCCTTATATTCCTACCCTGACACGCCCGGACGGAACGACTTGTAGCTTGTCCGACCTGTTCGGGAAACTGATTTACATCGATGTCTGGGCAACCTGGTGCGGCCCTTGCTGCAAGGAAATTCCTTCTCTGGCAAAACTGGCAGCCCACTATCAAGGTAATGATAAAGTATGCATCATCAGCGTTTCCGTCGACCAAAACCAAAAAGCTTGGTTAAAGAAACTGGATACAGATAAACCCGCATGGCCACAATACATTCTTTCGCAAGAAGAACAAAACAAGTTCATGCAAAAATGGGCGATCAACGGCATTCCACGATTTATACTGATCAGCAAGGACGGCAAGATTTTAAATGCAGATGCTCTCCGCCCTTCTGACGAAAAAATTATTGAAACCATTGATTCCAACTTATAATAATCCGAATAAGAATTGCTATAACGTTCAAACGATGGTCTGATAAAAAATAATCCTCATAATGATTGACGAAAAGAAAGAAAGAATCAGCATCCTACTCTTCAAATGCATAACCGGAAATATCACGGAAGAAGAGCAACAAGTAGTAGACAACTGGAGAAAGGAAAATGAAGCCAACGAACGTCTTTATTCCCGACTGATGGATACTTGCTATCTGGAAAAAGAATATCATCGCAGAAAAATGATGAATGTTCAACGTCCGATGGAAGATATGCAAAGACGGATTAAAGAAAAGGCCTCACATAACTTTTCCATTCAGTGGGAACCCTGGATTGCCGCAGCCTCTGTTGCTTTACTCTTTTGCATAGGATTCGTCCGTTTCCAGATGAACTCTTCCGACAATGCAAAATCCGACCATGTACAGCAAACTTTAGCACTGGCAGATATCAAGCCTGGAACCCGCCAGGCTACACTGACACTAGCCGACGGAGAAAAAGTACAGTTAGGAGAAGACGCTCAAAGCAACCTGCAAACTTTGGGAAAACATCAATCACTTGCCCAGGCTGTATCTAAGCTCAAACAACTGAGTCTGGAAGTACCTCGAGGCGGTGAATTCAAGGTCGTTTTGGAAGACAGTACAGAAGTATGGCTGAACTCTGAGACCAAACTGATTTACCCCGAATCATTTGCACAGAATGAACGACGGGTTATCGTGGAAGGAGAAGCTTATTTCAAAGTAACCAAAGACCCCAAACGACCGTTTTACGTAGAAACAGACGGACAGCAAGTACGAGTTTACGGAACAGAATTCAATATCCGTTCTTATACCGAAGACAAACAGGTGTATACAACCCTGATTGAAGGGAGCATTGCCTTGAGTAAGTTGCACGAAAAGAGTGGAGAACTGCTGCTTACCCCCGGCCACCAGGCCTTATTCGACAAGCAGAAAGCAACGACATTCGTACAACCGGTCGACACTGCTGTAGTTACAAGCTGGAAGCGAGGCCGTTTCGTTTTCGAAGGACAGAATCTGGAACAAATCATGTGCGATTTGAGCCGCTGGTATAATTTCGATTATAAGTTCCAAGATGAAAGCCTGCGCCAGATAGAATTCATGGGCAGCATTCCTCGTTACAATGACTTTCCCTCTACTTTAACCCTTCTGAAGAAAAGTGGAGGAATTGAATTTCATTTAGAAGGCAGCACTGTCATCATTTCACAGGAAAAGAAACCATAGCATGTTCATATATAAAACTTAGATTGTTTATGAAAAAGGGATTAATTTTATTTTTTATACTTTGCGTCGGCTGGCTGTTACAGCCTCTTGCTGCTCATGCGCAAAGTTACAGTGTGTCCTATAAAGGACAACCCATAGAACGAGTCATTTCCGACTTGAGAGGAAAGACCGGATATGAATTTATGTGCCAAAAACAAATTTTGGCAAATGTACCACCCATCACATTTACGGGTAAGTATCTGAATCTTATTCAAATCCTTGACCAGATTTTTTGGGATAAGGCAGGACTCGATTATGAAGTTGTAGAAAAGACCGTCATTCTGAAAAAGAGAAACAAGAAAGACCAAGGAGAGAAAAAGCTGATTACAGGTGTAGTATGCGATGAAAACAAAGAGCCGCTATTAGGAGTCAACATTATGCTGACAGGGACTAATATCGGGACGATAACAGATGCCGACGGAGCATTCTCACTATTGGTCAATGGAAAAGATCCTGTTCTGCGGGTCAGCTATATCGGCATGAAGGAACAACATATCCGCATTAATTCACAAAAAGGAAACTTCTTCCTCATCCGTATGGAAAGCGATGTAGAAATAATGGATGAAGTACTGGTAACCGGTTATCAGAACCTGAAACGAGAAAACGCCACAGGTTCCTATCAGATGATTACTTCCAAAGATATGGAGAACCGTTATTCGGGTACGATCGTAAGCAATCTGGAAGGTAAAATTCCCGGACTGGTAAGCTATAATACTGGTTTGAACGATAAGGGAGAAGCTTCTCTGCTGATTCGAGGTGCCGGATCCTTCCAAGCCAAAACCAGCCCGCTGGTTGTAGTCGACGGACTTCCTATCGAAGGTTCCATCGAAAGCGTGAATCCTTACGACATAGAAAATGTCACTATCCTAAAGGATGCTTCGGCCGCCTCTATCTATGGAGCACGCGCCTCCAACGGTGTCATCGTCATTACGACCAAACGTGCGCAGGATGACAAACTGGATGTTGATTTCAGCAGCGATATCACCATCAGCGAAAAGCAAGATTACAGCAATTACCAATGGGCGAATGCTGCCGAAATGATCGAACTGGAAAAGTATAACTTCGACTATATCCGTCAAATGGATGACCAGTCTGCCTTTACAGACCTGCTGAACAAATATCAATCCAATCCTCTCGCATTGAGCCCCATCAGCCGTATGTTTGTTGAAAATTATCAGGGCAAGTTGAGCGATCAGGATTTGAACAGCCAACTGGCACGCCTCAGCCAGAACGATTACCGGAAAGAATGGCAGGACGCAATGAAGCGCAACCAAGTTCTACAACAGTATAACCTGGCATTGCGTACCAAAGGAAAAATATTGAGCTCCAGCATTGTCGTAAACTATAAAAGAGATAATAACGGAACCGTATTCGAAAACAATCAGGCACTAACATTCAGTTACCGAGGCGATTTGAAAGCAACCAAATGGCTCAATCTGGCATTCGGTACCAATGTAATCAATGAACGTGCCAAGACACATCTAAGTGGAGTGAGTGCACACAACGATATCAACTCGTTTCTTCCCTATCAAAGCATGTATAATGAAGACGGTACTCGCAAAGGTATGGAAGCAGATACGTGGTTAGGAGAAGAATCTCTGAACAATTCTCTTTATGGATTCAAGCCTGTAACGTATAACTTACTGGACGAACTGAACATGAATTTCCAGAACACACGCCGTACCAACATCCGTTCGTTCGTTCATGCCAATGCCAATATCCTTCCCGGATGGAAAGTAAGTGCCCAGTTCCAATACGAAGACATCACCTATAAAAGCAATTCATATTATGAAGGAAATTCGTATACCATGCGTAACCTGTACAATCTCTACACAACAGAAGAGCTGGTGACCGAAGAAGACTGGGATACGGGAGAAATGGTAACCAATAAAGTCGTCAAGCATTACATTCCCGACGGTGGCCGTCTGGATACACAAACATCCGAAGGGGCCTACTATACCTTCCGCGCACAGACCGACTACAACAAAGTCTTTGCCGACAAGCACGAAGTGACCGCTGCGGCCGGGTTCGAATACCGCGAATCGCAGACATACACAGGCAGCAATCTGTTACTGGGATACGATGAACAGACACAAACCAACAGCAACGGACTGGTAAACTATGGTGAACTGCAAAACATTCAAGGCGGTGTTTCCGCTTTAGGACCCAACTATTACATGTATGGTGCTCCCACCGGTACCGACTTTACCACAACCGATGTTCTTCACCGATTCTATTCGCTGTACTTTACCGGAAATTATGTCTACGATCAACGTTACAGTGCCTCTTTCTCCTACCGTGTAGATAAGACCGACTTGTTTGGTGCCGACCCGAAATTCCGTGGACGTCCGCTATGGTCTATTGGTTTGAGCTGGAACATGCACAACGAAGAATTTATGAAGAATTATGCCTGGGTGGATGCTTTGAAACTCCGTGCCAGCTACGGATTGACAGGTAACATCGACCAGACTGTTTCTTCTTACCTTACAGCAACCATCGGTTCCAACGAACTGAACGGTAATAAATATGCCACCCTGAATACTCCGCCTAACGATCAGTTGCGTTGGGAAAAGACAGCTACGTGGAACATTGGAGTCGACTTCTCATTCTGGCGTAACCGACTGAGTGGTTCTTTCGACTGGTATCGTAAAGAAGGAAGCGACTTGCTGACTGTCACCGACCTCGATCCGACCACCGGATGGTCACAGCTGACAATCAATAATGGAGGCGCCTTGAACACAGGTATTGAATTACAACTGAACGGAATTATCTTAAAACCGGCTTCACACAACGGATTAGGTATCAATGCGTCATTCAACATTGCCTATAACAACAACAAAGTAACTCATATCAACAAGACTCCGCCTACCGGATTTGATGCCCTGAGTACGTATACTTTCCACGAAGGTTATCCGATACATTCCATTTTTTCTTACCGATATGCGGGTATGATAAACAAAGACAATCTGCAATACTTCGGATGGTACGATTCCAAAGGTCAGATACACACTTCCGAAATTTATTCAGAAGAATTTAAAGTAGAAGATGCCGTTTACTGTGGTAGTCTGGATCCTAAGTATGTAGCCAGCTTCACCCCCGAGCTCACCTACAAAGGCTTCAGCCTTTCGGCCATGTTTGCTTACTACGGAGGACACTATATGCGTGCCCGTGCCGAAGACTGGACCGTTGAAGGAAGTCAGTACGGTTATTCCAACTTCAACAGCATCAGCGCCGTTCCCAAAAGTTATCTTAACTACTGGAGAAGTGCAGACAAGACCCTTTACCCGGCCAACGGTTATCTGGGACAAAACGTAGTAGGCGGATTGTATTCTTATTATATGGATGCCAATGTAGTACCTGCCGACTATTTAAAATTACGTAACGTTGTAGTGGGATATAACTTCAACCGCAAAATCTGCAAGAAACTGGGAGTTAACGAACTGCGCCTGCGTGTGCAAATGAACAACGCAGCTACGTGGGTACGGAATGACTTGGGAGTCGATCCGGAAGCCAATATAGCCATCAGCGGACAGACAACCGACAAGACACCACGCAGCTATACCATGAGTTTATATATCAATCTTTAAAAGTGAGATACGACAATGAAAACAATCAGAATCATCATTGGTTGCATAGCATTACTGCTGCTGTGTACAACCTGCGACAATAAACTGGACATCGTTCCCAAAGGAAAAACAACCTTGGAAAGTGTCTCCGACCTGGAGTTACTGCTGAACCAGGAATGGGAGTTGAACTCCTCTCCGGTTACCGATTTGGGACTTATTTGTAACGAATCGTTGGGCTTTATGCTTTCTATCCCCAATGAGTTATCGCAAAACAATACCCTGAACCATGCCTATCTTACGTACGACGAACAAGCTGACAGAGCCAAACTGACCAATCAGGATACGCGTTATGAAGCCCTCTACAAGTATATCAACTACATGAATATCCTGTTGGATAAAATGCCTGACGCTACAGACGATGAGAGTCGTAAGGCACCTCTTATGGCAGAAGCCCGTATCTTCCGGGCCTATTTCCACTGGCTGCTGGTAAATATCCATGCACAGCAGTATGATGCAGCTACGGCTGCCGAAAAAGGGGGTATCGCTTACGTAGACAACCCTGACGTTTCGGAACAAAAAACCAAACTTAGTCTGGAAGAAACTTATCAGCGCATTCTGCAAGATTGTTCCGATGACGTTATTGAACTACTGTCGGATAACAATTCCACCCGGGTATTCCGTGCCGACAAAGCGTTCGGTTATGCCGTACGTGCCAAAGTACTGATGCAGATGAAACGCTACGATGAAGCATTGCCTTATGCACTAAAGGCTTTGGAACAAAATAGCAAACTCGAAGACCGTTCTACCATCAAGGAAACATTGAGTTGGTCGTTGCCCTATGACACACCGGGAAACTACGTCTATATGCGAGGATCTACTCGTGCAGCTCCTTGTATGGAAACACTGTCGCCCGAAACGAGCCAGATGTTCGAAGCTGGAGATTACGTAAACAACTATGACGCGGCCGGAGGCTGGAGCGAAATGTACGGACAAATGTTTGCCGGCATTAGCAATTGTAAACTGTATATGGGATGGAGTACATCGGCCAATGAATATGGCATCAATGCCGACCGTATGTGCTACACTGCCGCAGAATGTTATATCCGTACCGGAGAAATCCGTAAAGGACTGGAACTGGTAGACCGGGTACGTGCCAAACGTGTAGAAAACTACGAACCATTCGTTGCGCTATACGACCAGCAGGCACTAAGCGAAGAAGAGGCCATGGCCTTATTGCAGAAAGCCAAATGGATAGAATGCATATCCACTTATGAAAACTTCTTCGACTGCAAACGCTGGAATTCGGAAGAAAAATACAAACGTGTCATCACACGCAACTTAGGCGAATACGGAACCTATTCCATCGGTCCCGACTCACCTTTATGGGTGCTGCCCTTCCCTGCAAATGCAACAAGATATAATCCATCATTAACTCAAAATTATTAATTGAAATGAAAAAGCTCTATTTAATCGGATGCACGGCTCTCTTACTGGGAGCTTGTAACAAAACTTCTCAAGACTACCAACTGACCGGAACATTCGAAGGGGATTCCTTAGAATATGTACTAGTAGGTCATGGTGCCAACAATATCTCCAATGCCGACACGGTACGCATTGCTCCCGATGGAAGTTTTTCCTATACCCGTAAAATGGAGAACCCCGAAGTTGGATTTCTGTATGTACCCGACAAGGCATTCTACTCGCTCGTCATGATTAACGGTACAAAAACCCAGCTGAAAGCCAATCCGAATATTCCCGACAAATTTACTTTTACCGGCGATCTGGAAGCTGCTGAAAATTTCTACTACAACACTTGCAAGGTACTCAACGAGAAATGTGCCGCTACCTATCCGTCTTTTGGTGAAATGCAGCGCACCTTGCAAGCCATGTCCGACTCCATCGAACAAGCAGCCAAAAAGATTTCTCCTAAAGAGTTTGCTGCTCTGGTTATGGAAGATGTAAAAATAAATCAAAACAATGCAGCATTGGATTACATCAACCAGTTGTATGATGCAAATAAACCTTTCGACAGTGATGCCGACTATAACCGATATATGGAAGCACTCGACATGAATGATGCGACACAGGCTCTTGCTTATGTAAGATGGAAAGAAGAATGCGTCAAACAAGGCGGTCCTACTTCTTATGTACGCATGCTCGACGTGGTTCAAAACAAGGTTTCCAATCCGGAAACACAGGAAAAAGTCGTCATGGAAGTCATGGGAGATTATTTCAGCGCGTGTGATTCCGATCTGGAAGCTGTCTGCCAGAAAGCATTACCTATGATCAAAGATACCCAAAAGAAGGAATGGGTAGAGCAAATGTACAATGCAAACAAGAAACTGATACCCGGAGCCGATGCCATCGACTGCCAGCTTGAAGACATAAACGGAAAGACCATCAAGCTCTCCGACCTGTACGGAAAAGTACTTTATCTGGACATTTGGGCAACCTGGTGCGGACCGTGCTGCGAAGAGATTCCATACATGGAAAAACTTGCCCAGCATTTTAAGGGTGACAACCGCATCGTACCGATCAGCATTTCCGTCGACCGGAAGAAAAAAGACTGGAGTGCAAAGCTGAAAGCCGACAAGCCTGAATGGTCGCAGTATCTTTGTCCTGACTTTACCGACCTTTATGGTATCGCCGGCATCCCCTGCTTTATTCTGATTGATACGAAAGGGAAGATTATCACCACGAAGGCACCTCGCCCGTCGGATCCGGAATGTATTAATTTCATTTCCAAATATCTGAAATAAACAACACATTCTTCCAATATAACATTTATTCCAATGAATGGCACGTTCTGATGAGTTTACCGCTCATCGGCGTGCCATTTTTAGTTTTCAGAAGAGCCGTTATATCCCATTTTTATACCTATCTTTGTCCTTGCGCTTATTTATGTAAACAACCGATACAATGAATACCGAATTACTTGCACAACTTTATCAATCATATACGGGAGAAGCTCCGGCAAGCATCGAACCGCTGCCGGGAGCCGGCTCAAACCGCCAATACTTCCGCCTGAAAGGAAAAGAAAGCCTCATCGGGGTATATGGCACTTCCGCGGAAGAGAATCGTGCGTTTATTTACATGGCAGGACATTTCTCACAGAAAGGTCTGCCCGTTCCTCGTGTGCTTGCCCAGGCAGCCGACCAGTCGGCTTACTTGCAAGACGACTTGGGAGATACTTCCTTGTTCCAGTTTATCGAGAAAGGTCGGGAAAGCGGCTGCTTCAGCCCCGAAGAAAAAGCGATGTTGAAACAAACCATCCGCCTTCTACCATCGATACAGTTCGAGGGAAGCCAGGACATGGATTTCAGCTATTGCTACCCGCTGGCGGAATTCAACCGCCGCAGCATTTTGTGGGACCTGAATTATTTCAAGTATTGTTTCCTCAAGACCACCGGACTGGAGTTTCAGGAAAATCTGCTGGAAGACGACTTTGAACACATGGCAGACGCACTGCTACAGATACAGCCGCAGGTATTCATGTACCGCGACTTCCAGAGCCGGAATGTCATGCTACGAGAAGGGAAACCGTACTTCATCGATTTTCAGGGAGGACGCAAGGGACCTTTCTATTACGATGTAGCCTCGTTCCTGTGGCAGGCTAAGGCAAATTATCCCGATTCGCTGCGGCAGGAGCTGATAGACGAGTATCTTGATGCACTTCAACCTTACCACGCCATCGGGAAAGAGCAGTTTCTTGCCACTCTCCGCCACTTCGTACTGTTCCGCACCTTGCAGGTTTTAGGTGCCTACGGCTTCCGCGGATACTTTGAAAAGAAGGCACATTTCATACAAAGCGTGCCCTATGCCATCGAGAATCTCCGCCAGCTGCTGGAAACTGATTTTCCCGAATATCCTTATCTGTGCCTTGTGCTACGCAAGCTGACCGAACTTCCTCAGTTTGCCAGCGTACGCAACAGACGGAAACTGACCGTCCGCGTAATGAGTTTTTCGTATAAGAAAGGAATTCCCGAAGATCCGTCGGGAAACGGAGGCGGGTATGTATTCGACTGCCGCGCCGTGCATAATCCTGGGAAATACGAACAGTACAAGCAACTGACCGGACGCGACAAGCCGGTCATCGACTTCTTGGAACAGGACGGCGAGATCCTTCGTTTTCTGGAACACGTGGACGCACTCGTCGATGCTCATGTACAGCGCTTTCTGGAAAGAGGATTCACCAACCTTTCCATCTGTTTTGGCTGTACCGGAGGACAGCACCGCTCTGTATACTCAGCAGAACATGTGGCACGTCACCTGAACGAGAAATTCGGTGTACGCATCCAACTGATACACCGTGAACAACATATTGAACAAACTTTAGAAGCCCGATAAGCCTATGAAAGCTATGATATTTGCAGCGGGACAGGGAACTCGCCTGAAACCGCTGACCGACCATCAACCGAAAGCGCTGGTGCCCGTTGCCGGACGACCGATGCTGGAGCATGTCATCCTGAAACTGAAAAAGGCGGGATTCAACGAACTGGTCATCAATATACATCATTTCGGAGAACAGATCATCGACTTTCTGAAAGCCAACCAGAACTTCGGACTGACCATTCACATCAGCGACGAACGCGACTTGCTGCTCGACACGGGAGGAGGCATCAAAAAGGCGGAACCATTCTTTCAGGGCAACGAACCGTTCTTGGTACACAACGTCGATATTCTCTCCGATACCGACCTGAAAGCTCTGTACGAATACCATCTGCACAGCGGAAACGATGCGACACTGCTGGCAAGCAAGCGCGTCACCGCCCGCTACCTGCTGTTCGACGATCAGGCACGTCTGCGGGGATGGATCAATAAAGATACCGGACAGACCAAACCCGAAGGATTTGTCTACGATGCTACCCTGTATCAGGAATACGCGTTCAGCGGCATACATGTGATTTCACCTTCCCTTTTCCGATACATGGACGAACGCTGGAAAGGCAAATTTCCGATCATGGATTTCTACTTGCAGACCTGCGGAGAAGCCCGTATCGGCGGATGTCTGACCGAACAGATTCACCTGATCGACATCGGAAAGCCGGAAACGCTGGAAAAAGCTGCCAGCTTTCTTGCCGCACTGAATCAAGAATAAAACACCTAGTCGGTCACAAACGACAGGCAAGTTGCCCGTATCTCTCCGCACACGACGGAAAAGACACGGACAACTTGCCTTTATTTTTTGTACAAAAAATAAAATGATTTGTACAAACTCTAAAAAAACGTCGAGACGTTTTCCCGAACTTCCGCCCACGTTTCATTCGGTTTCTGCCCACGTTTTTCCAAACTCATGGCGACGTTTGTATTCCCCTCTTTTGGGCATATCCAGACACAGTCCTAACGCATTTTACCAGTCCAAACGACACCTATCCGCAACCTACTACGAAGTCTCAAGACACCAGCCGGAAAGCCGCCTTTATTCCTCATCCGAAAGCCGGTAGTGCGAAGGAGCAAGCCCCGTCTGTTTTTTGAAAAACGTACCGAAAAACGAAGCATTCGGAAAATTCAGCTCATCGGAAATCTCCTGCACGCTCTTGTTTGTATTCTTCAGCCAGAAGATACTCTTCCGGATAATCGCCCTGAAGACCAGTTCCTGCACCGTATATCCGCAGACCGATTTCGACAAGGCCGAAAGATACTTGGGCGAAAGGCACAACTTGTCGGCATAAAACGCCACTCCCCTCTCCTGCATGTAATATTTTTCTATCAGCCGGATGAGCTTGATAAACGTATCAATCTTATGTCCCGCCACATTTTTCTCTTCTATCATCCGCCGGCTGTAAATGGAACACAGGCGGTAAGTCAGTGCCAGCAACAGCAATTTGCACTCATGGTTATCGAACGGATTCTGTGGCCCTTTCCGGTGCCTTCCCAGCAACGAAATATAATGTGCCAGATCATCCTCCTCGCCGGAAGTCCACACATAACAAGGTTCGGGAGTCAGTGTGGTATACAAGTACATGGCCACGACCGAGCTGCCCAATATCTCACGGATAGGATCTACCCGGTAAAACAACATACTCACACACAAATCCTCCGACACTTCCCCTACGCAGAAATCATTTCCTTCGGACAAAAAGACCGTTTCGCCCGCCTGTGCCGTAAAATGCCGCTTGTCCACATCGAAGCCGAAGCTGCCCTTCCGGCAAACAACCAGTCCCACATAATTCATCCGGAAAGGCTTTTGCAACACCGAAGGGAAAGAAGTAATCTCCCCTTCCAGACAACAAATATCCTTGCCACCGGTCAAATCCCGTTCGAAACGCTTTAAAAGTTCCTCCTGCTCCCTTGCTTCCATAGCCATAAATGATTCGTTAAACCTTACCGCTAAGGTAAACCTTTTCTTTTCACCACCGAAACGAGAACACAAAAAATACATCACGGGGAACCAAATGTTTCAAAAGTGTTTTTCCTCCGAAAGACAGATTAAGAAATGAAACCGACTCCCACGTGATGTATAAAGCAAATTAATGAACGAGTGTATAAGTTTTTTCCGGCAGCAAATCCAGCTTTCTTTTTCTCCACGGCATTACGACCATCAGCGCGGCACAAGCCATGCAGCCGTAGAAAGTCCAGCCCGACATTTCTTTTACGGCAGAAAGTGTAGCCTGCACCTGCACACGCCCTTTAGCCGAAAGAGCCGCCATGTGCTGTGCATCCTTCTCACTTTTTCCCTGATACATCATCCCCTGAACCGTCTGGTTGTACGAAGCGGCAACCTCCGGATTCAGCGTATCCATATCGTGAGCAAAGCGGGTTACATAGTGTTGCTGACGCTGCTGCATCACATTGGTATAGATAGCCGTTCCTGTTCCGGGCCCCAGCACCATACGTACAGTCAGCATGATACAAATCCAAGTCGACAGATATTTATAAGGCATCCGCTGGTTGGCATACACGGCCGTCAGCGAATAAAGCAGCATCATTCCGGTAGCACGGATAATAACAGGATATTTCATCCGCTCATACAAGCCGTCGGGTTGCACCTCGAAATACATGAACAAAGCAGAAAGTCCAATCAGTACAAAACCCAGCGAGAAAAGATATTTCAAGTGAACGCCTTTCTTTCCCAAGACAATGGCAACCACACACCCGATGAAATAACCGGCAATGCTCCAGTTGTTCAGCGACGCATTCTGCCAATTGTCTATCTTCATGCCCACTCCCGTAAACACATTTACAAACATGGCGCTGGAGTTGAAAATCATCAACAACAGGAAAAGCAGGATGCCGATACGAATGGAACGCAACTTGAAGATATCCATCAGGAAGTAAGGCGAATAATGCTGACGCTCCATGTAAACAAACAGTACGGCAAACACCACAGCCACAGCAGTAGCCCAGCAGATGGACGGAGAATCGTACCAGTCGAGTACCTTTCCATAAACCAGCACATAGACCACAGCCGAGCACATGATGCAGAACATCACGACACTACCGAACTTGCGGAAGCTGACCGGAAAACGTCTGCTGCCATAATTATGGTAAGGCATCGTAATGAATACAATCAAAATGGAAAGCAACAGCGAGCCCATCATGAAATAGTACACGTACTGCCATTCGTATTCGTAAGCCAGCCATGCGGTAAGCGACGTACCAATCTGTCCCAATATCATGAAAAACAGGTAAATGGTAGGCATGCTAACCCCCTTTTCACGGTCGAGCTGATCCCATCCTTCACCATCTACAGGCTCATTGCCCGGAGTAATGTTGCGGGTAGCTTCCATCTTGAACGCATACTTAATGAGCGTAAACAGGTTGACCATCATCAATACCATGCGCAGAAAGCCCATGACAACACTGCATACTGCCAGCAGATAAATGCTGTCGGTCTTGGCACACACGTAGCTTAGCAGGTACAGCAGCGAGAAACCCACGATACACATCATCTTTTCGCGGCGGATACAAACCAGCTCGTAAAAGAACGGAGAAAAGGCCGCCATTCCTACGGAAGTAAGGAAACTGACAAACTGAATATGTTCCGACTGAATGCCAAGCCCGCTCAGCATCTCTCCGCTGTTGGCCGTATAGACTCCGCTTGCCGTAAGGATAGGGATAAACAGCAGCAACAGGATAAGAACACCCAAGGGCTTGGGAACCCAGTTATAAAACGGATAATTTTTCGGACATGCAGGCATAACTCTTTGTTTTATTGAAACTGAAAACTAAGTTGTCTATCTCTTACTGTTTGGCACTCACCACTACCATCATTCCGGCAGCCAGACGTTCGTTATCTTCTTTCGAAAGATTGGTAAAATCGATACGTACCGGTATGCGCTGCTGAATCTTGACAAAGTTTCCTGCGGAATTATCGGTAGGAACCAGCGAGTATTTCGAACCGGTTGCTCCGGAGATAGCCGTAATCTTTCCGGTAAACTCCTTTCCACTGATCGCATCTACTTTAATACGCACCTGCTGTCCCAATGAAAGATTTTCTACCTGAGTTTCCTTGTAATTGGCAATAATCCATTTCTGTGTATCGGGAAGAATATACGTAATGCTCTGTCCGGCACTGATATACTGTCCTTCCTCCAGAGCACGACGCCCCAGTTTTCCGTCACACGGAGCCACCACTACCGTATACGACAGGTTCAGCCGTGCCATTTCGAGAGCAGCCGTAGCCCGCTGAATGGCAGCTTCGGTACTTTCCCGGCGGTTGGATACCTCCTTGATGCCCGACATGGCAGCCCGTTGCTGGCGTTTCGTAGCCTCTAGTTTCTTGCGTGTAGCCTCGTATTCCGTTTCAATCTGTTCCAGCTGGATGGGAGTCGCCGCATTCCGTTTCAGCAAATTTTCATAGCGCTGGCGGTCTTTCTCCAGCTTGGCCAGACGAATCTCGATTTCGGCAATGGAAGCCTCATAGACAGAAGCCGAATTCTGTGTCGTCTGCAAGGTAGCATCTACTACCGTAGCACCTGCCATCGCATCCTTCAAGGCAGCCTCAGCCTCCATCACCCGGATGCGGTATTCACGGTCGTCGAGCACCAGCAAGGTATCTCCCTTCTTGACCGACTGATGTTCGGTAAAATAGATTTTCTTGATATAGCCCGAAGCACGCAGGTTGACCGGCGAAATATATTGTTCCACCTGTGCATCGTTGCTGGTTTCGGTATGTTTATAGTCGAGGAAAAGGAAAGCTGCTTCTACCACTCCTCCCATCAGGATAATTATTCCCAGCAAGCTGGCAATGATTCGGTTACGACGTTGTTTTTTCAGTTTCAGAGCTTTTTCTTGAAGTGTATTATGATTGGTTTTCATTATGCTAACAATTTTAAAAGGTTGATTAATGAACAGAATTTCCGTTGAACAGTGTTTCCAACTGTCCGGTAAGTTTGAGCAGAGTCAGGTTGGTGACCTGATAGTTATAATGTGCGTTGATGTAATTGTTCTGGGCTTCGCTCATCCGCATCTCGTCTTGCAGGACTTCCGTCATGGAGGCAATGCCTTCGCGATAACGGTCGGTTGTCACCTGATACACATCCTCCGCCAGCAGATAGTTGTCTTTCTGTTTCTTGAAATTACGCTGGCTGTTCATCAACTCGTTCGTAGCATTCAGGTACTGCGTCTGCATATTCTTGAGCGCATTTTCGTACGACAGACGGGTATTCTCGATCTCAATCTTTGCCTTTCTCATCTTCGCCCGCTTCTCCAATCCGTCGAAAATGGGAATACGAAGCGTCAGACCGATACCACTCGACTGGTACCAGTGATTCGATGGTCCCGAATGAAACCAGTTTTTAGCCTTGTCGGTATAAGCGGAATACATCCAGTTTCCGGTCAGGCTCAGCGAAGGAATATATCCCTGTCCGATCATCTTGCGCTGCTGCTCTGCCAGTTTCTGCTTCGACTGCAAGAGTTGCAGTTCGTACTGGTTGTTATCCAGTCCGGTAAGCGACACGGAAGTGATATTTTCCGTATGGACCGGTGTCAAAGTTATTTCCTTATCGGCCGGATAATCCATTACATACTTCAAGAGATTGAGTTGCTGAGTCAGCATAGACTGTGCATTATCGTACTGTACCCGCTGGTTTTCCAGATTGATGTTCACCCGTTTCACGTCGACTTCCATCGCCATGCCGTTATCGTAGAAAGCCTGAGTAATATTGCTCAGCTCGTTCAGCCGCGAAATGTTCTCTTTTATCAAGGCAAGCTGCTCGGAAGTGTTCTGACTCAAGTAATACATCTTGCTGATTTGCAGAATCAAGTCTTCGCGTGCCTTTTCGTACGACAAGCGGTTCAGCTCGTTCATGGTTCGCGTAATATCCATTGCTGTATAAACCGTCTGGTTGTATAAAGGCATCTGCAACTGGATGCCCGCCGATGCATTGTACTGCAAGGTTTTGGTAACATTGTACGGATTGCCGTAAGCAGAGCCGTCAGTAACCGATACCGGCGGGTTGAAATTGTCGTTGAATCCGGCTACCGCATTAATCTGCGGCAGCAGCTTGGCACGGTTTTCACTCAGCGTATGCTCTCCTTTTCGGACTTCATTGCGACAGCTTTTCAAGGAGAGATTGTTCTCTATGCCCAGTCGCAGGCACTCTTCCAGTGTCAGTACGTCCTGAGCCCCGGCGGGCATCAGCGTACAAAGGCAAGTAAAAATAACTAGTAATTGCTTCATTTTGTTTCATTTCTTAATCTGAAGCAAAGGTACATTATCAAGGCTTTACGATATTATTCACATCTAGTGAAGGACTGTTCATATTTTCCTTTTCTAATCATTTTCACATCCTATTGTGATACTTTTCACTCAAAAACTGTAAAACTATTTACTATGTAAGGTATCTTTCCATTCTATTTTTAAGTAATGCAGCATGGTAGCACTCTCGCCACAGCTTCCCGTATGTTGAATCGCCATACCGCCCCACAAATTGGGAAGAATATCGGCTTCCAAACTAACAGAAGGCTGCAAATTCTTATCCGTCACAAGGGCTGAAAGTGGAGTAGAAGTTTCAGCATGTGCCATCAGTTTATTTCCTCTCACCTCGACCACAATGGTACAGCCGGTGCGGTAACAGGTACTCGATACGGAAGGAGTTATTGCAGTGGTCCTGCCGTTTTCATATTTCATCAGCACAAAATCGACAGCATTACTATATTTAGTCGTCCGGATGATACGTAAGGCATATCCACTTAATGTACGGGTATCAAACTTTATACAGACATCCATATACTGCCCCGTAGCGCTTCCGAATCCCTGTCCTGCCGTCTTACTAGGATCAACATTCAAGGTTATTTTCATATCCCCGTATGCTCCTTCCAGTGGAGTGTACAGCAAACGCGCCCCACGCTGAGCCTGAAGGAGCCCCATTCCGTGTGCTCCATTTATTCCCTTACCATATACCCAATAACTCTTATCGGAAAATACTTTCCAATCATATTCTGCTGTATCGAAAGGCTTATATCCACCTATCGTCCAGCCGCCGGGGTATATAACAGGCTGATTGGTACAAGGAAAATTTCGAAAATCAGTTTCAAGTACATTTACCGGATCAATCTGTTTCCTGCTGACCCGTGCTGAAGAAGTTACTGTATATTCCTTACCGGGATGGCAGCGCAAATGCTTGGGGGATATCGTTACCATAAGATAATACCCGACATCTTCTTTGGTAAGCCTGTAGTTCGTTTCGGGTATACCTAAGCGTGAAACCGCTACCGGATATTTTGTTTTTCCATCCTTATCGGCAGCCCGATACCAAGTTATCAGCGACTCATCTTCACGTCCCTGCAAGTCCAGGCTATAACGTACCGTTGCTCTTCCATCTGCAATCTGCAGCTTCGGCAGTTCCACAAAAGCCGGGGCTTCTACAAAATCGGGAGTAACCATCAGTTCGACGGCACATTCCAGCCCCTCCTCCGTAAAAGCTGTTATAGTGAAATGTTTTGTTTCATCCTCGTGATTTCGGGCTTCAACTATACACTTTCCATTTCTTTCCACCGACAGACTGATATATTTTTCATAGCCCGACTGTACTTTCCATCTGATCTGAGCACCTTGGAGTACATAATTACAATGCCTTTTCACAATTGCCGTAAGCTCTACCGGCTGTCCTCCGGTCTGTACAGAAGTAACCAGCGGAGTGACCGACAGACAGACCGGCATATTCGTATAATCTTTGCCATCACGTACTCCTACTGCCAGTATACTATCTTTGACATGAAGCGGATCCCAATCATCATTTCCCCGTAACAGATTGTATGTATTATAAATCACATGCCCTTTTTCGTCAGTCAGCCTATAAGCACAAAGCATCGGTCTTTGCTCCATACATACCGTATTATAGGGCTTATCGGCTCCTAAAATGTAAGGTTGCCCGTTCATCGTTACACCATACTGATAACAACGAAGCCAGTCGGATGGCTCGTGTGTCCAACCTGCATATACGGGCTTCCGAACATGAAACCGGCAGTCGACTACCGACAAAGGACTTACTCCCTTACAGAAATACTGACGGTCTTCCTCATGGCATATATAAAAATCACTATTCAAAAAGACAGCTCCCCCCATATCTGTCTGCCAGAACGGTTTCTGCCCATAAAACTTCAACGTACAATCCAAATAGACCCCTGTACCCGTCAGAGCATCGTCAGTACTCTCCATATAACATTTATAAAACAAAATACGTTTTGCGCCATTCAAGGGGTTCATATTTAAACGGCTGATAAAACGCACTTTCTCGGCAACTATCTTATCTCCGTGACAATAAGCTACATGTGCCTGCGTGATAGCAGACATTCTTTTCTTACGTCCCAGCTCTTTCTTTAGAGGAAATTCCAAATCGACATTACAAAAGTTTCCCATCGTAAGATTCCTGACTTGCAGTCCATCACCCCAAAAATCGAACATTGTAAAGTTTCCTACAGCTCCCTGAGTCTGTCCGCGACTGGAAGCCAGTACGACATTCTCGGGATTGTCCGTCAAGCCAATCAGATGCAGATAAGGACACTTCACGACCAATCCGAAAGGTTCCTTACCTTCCTTTCCCACTCTAACTTGAGGATCGTCCGGATTATCTATCCAATATACATAAGGAGCAATATACACCCGCATAGGCTCTGCCTCTGTTCCGGCAACAAAAGCCTTAGCAGCTTCATTAAAGCTATTGAAAACAAACGGATATCTGGAAACCGTTTCATCAGAAAGTTGACCGTCGATAAAAAAAGTCTTCTTATCCAACTTTATTTCTGTTCCAGCATAACTGATTCTATCTCCATAGAAATAAACAGGATGTGCTTTATCTAATGGACAATATCCATGTACAGACTGGGCCAACAAAGCCCTGCCGGAAAATATCCAGCAGAACAAAAGGCAATAAAATAATGTATTCTTCATCATGTCGTGTTTTTCAATGCTGGGTAAATTTATAAAGAATACAAACAAAAAGCATGGTATATCACCAAAAAGTTGATATACCATGCCCACCTTCAGAGAATAAATCACCCAAGTTCCAGATGACAATCTACTCCCACAGGTTCAATTTATTTTTCTGTGCCTCCTTGAGCGAAACTGTCTTGACCTGTCTTGTCTTATTCTTCTCACGAAGTTCGCGATATTCATTTTCCAGTTCCTCGGCAAAAGCACTCCGCAAGTCGAGATTCATCAGGCGTGCCGCTACCGGCGCATTGAGAGAAGCGTCTTTCATGTAGACCACCGGAGCATGATAAACCGGAGCAATCTTCAGAGCAGTATGGAGCTTGGAAGTTGTAGCACCGCCAATCATCACCGGAATGTCGAGTCCGGCACGTTCCATCTCCCTCACGACATGCACCATTTCTTCCAGCGACGGAGTAATGAGTCCGCTCAAACCGACAATATCTACCTTCTCACGGATAGCCGTTTCGATAATCTTCTCCGCAGGGACCATCACACCCAAGTCGATAATCTCGTAATTGTTGCACGCCATGACGACCCCCACAATGTTTTTACCGATATCGTGTACATCGCCCTTTACCGTAGCCAGCAATACTTTACCGGCACTGCGTGCTCCTTCCTTCTTTTCTGCCTCGATATAAGGCTGCAAGATGGCTACTGCTTTCTTCATGGTACGCGCCGTCTTGACTACCTGCGGCAAGAACATCTTGCCGGAGCCAAACAAATCGCCAACATGATTCATGCCTGCCATGAGCGGACCTTCGATGATGCTGACTGCATCCGGATACTTTGCAAGCGCCTCATGCAAGTCTTCATCCAAGTAATCACCCAGTCCCTTGACCAGTGCATACTGCAAACGCTCTTCTACCGTGGTACCCTCACGCCAAGCAAGATGGGAAACAGCCGCCTGCTGTTCGCCTGCATTCTCTTTTTCCGCCTTCAGTTTTTCGGCCGTTTCAATCAGGCGCTCGGCAGCATCCGGACGACGGTTCAATACCACATCTTCTATACGCTCCAGAATATCCGAAGGAATATCGGTATACAGCACCGAAGTTCCCGGATTGACAATGCCCATATCCATACCTTGCTGAATGGCATGATAGAGGAATACCGCGTGCATCGCCTCACGGATATAGTTGTTGCCGCGGAACGAGAACGAAAGATTACTTACCCCTCCGCTGACGTGTGCTCCCGGAAGGTTCTGACGAATCCAGCCCGTTGCCTTGATAAAATCGACGGCATAATTATTGTGTTCCTCGATTCCCGTAGCTACCGCCAGCACATTCGGGTCGAAAATAATATCCTGTCGACGGAAACCTACCTTCTCTGTCAAAATACGGTAAGCCCGTTCGCAAACTTCAATCTTAAGTTCGAACGTATCGGCCTGCCCTTTCTCGTCGAATGCCATCACGATGACTGCCGCACCGTACTGCTTGACGGCACGGGCATGCTCAATGAAAAGCTCTTCACCTTCTTTCAGCGAAATGGAATTGACGACACATTTGCCCTGCACACACTTCAGTCCCGCTAAAATAACCTCCCATTTGGAAGAGTCAATCATTATAGGCACACGAGCAATATCCGGCTCCGATGCGACCAGGTTAAGGAACGTAGTCATTTCCTCGGCAGCATCCAGCAAACCGTCGTCCATGTTGACATCGAGAATCAGCGCACCGTCTTCTACCTGCTTGCGGGCAATCGACAAAGCCTCATCGTATTTCTTTTCGTTGATCAGGCGAAGGAACTTGCGAGAACCAGCCACATTGCAACGTTCACCCACGTTCACAAAATTAATTTCGGGAGTCACCTCCAGCAGCTCCAGTCCCGAAAGCCAGAGATATTTCGGTTCCGGCGCAGGCACATGAGGCTTAGCATCCTTGATGAGTTCCTGATACTTAGCTATATAGGCCTCTGTAGTGCCACAGCATCCTCCAATGATGTTGACCAGTCCCTCGTCGATATACTCCTTGATTTCGGCAGCCATCTCCTCGGGTGTCTGGTCGTACTGCCCCAGACTGTTGGGAAGTCCAGCATTGGGATAGGCACTTATATAATAAGGAGCACGGCGAGCCAGCTGTTCCAGAAAAGGCTTCAACTGCTTGGCTCCGAAAGAACAGTTCAATCCGATGGAGAAAATGTCAGCATGCTGCACCGAAGCCAGAAACGCATCAAGCGTCTGTCCCGACAAGGTACGTCCTGCTACATCCGAAACCGTCACAGAAAGCATCAGCGGAACCTTTCTTCCCAATTTCAGCATCGAGGTTTCTGCCGCCAGAATAGCAGCTTTCGCATTCAGCGTATCGAAAATGGTTTCTATCAGGATGGCATCCACTCCCCCTTCGAGCAAGGCTTCCATCTGTTCGCGGTAAGCATCGGCAAGTTCATCGAACGTAAGCGCACGAAAAGCCGGATTGTTTACGTCGGGACTCATGGAGCAGGTCTTATTGGTAGGGCCCACTGAACCAGCCACGAAACGTGGCTTTCCGGGAGTTTTTGCGGTAAACTCATCGGCTACCTTACGAGCCAGACGGGCTGCCGCCAGATTTATTTCACGACAATACGGCTGCATGTGATAATCTGCCATCGAAACAGAAGTCGCATTGAATGTATTTGTTTCAATGATATCTGCTCCCGCCTCCAGATACTTCCGGTGTATTTCTTCGATTACATCCGGACGCGTCAGGCACAGCATGTCGTTGTTTCCCTTCAACTGTCCGGGTATATCCTTGAAACGCTCCCCCCGGAAATCAGCCTCCGAGAGATTGTATTGTTGTATCATGGTTCCCATCGCTCCGTCGAGCACGAGAATACGTTCGTTTATTAGTTGTTGCATTTTGAAAAGCCCTATTTAATTATAAAAAAGCCGTGTAAGCCCGTGTAGTCCGTGCAGTTCCCCTTTGTTTATCGCTTGAACATGCGATCCATCATACGTTTGTCTTCCTTTTCCTTCAAGGTCTGGCGTTTGTCGTATTGTTTCTTACCCTTTGCCAGAGCGATAACCACCTTTGCCAGTCCTTTTTCATTGATATACATACGAGTAGGTACAATGGTAAAGCCCGGCTCGGCAGAAGTCCGTTCCAGCTTGCGCAGCTCCTTCTTGGTAAGCAGCAGCTTGCGGTCGCGACGGGCCGCATGGTTATTGTAAGAGCCATAAAAATATTCGGCAATGTGCATGTTCTTCACCCACAACTCTCCGCGGGAAAAGAAACAAAACGTATCGACCAGACTTGCCTTTCCCTGACGAATGGACTTGATTTCGGTTCCGGTCAGCACAATTCCGGCGGTATACGTATCGATAAACTCATAATCGAATGACGCACGTTTGTTCTTGATATTGATATTACCGGCGTTTGTTTTCATCAGTTCAATATTACAGATAACTTATTAAATATAAATTCGATAAGGGCAGGACACACCAAGATAATGACAGTTGCCACAACGGTAAAAGCGGTCTGGCTGTATTCCGATATCTTGAGCCACCTGCGTACTCCTTCGAATACAATTACAATGGTATATATTTGCAATATCCAGTGCAGCAGAACAATGGAAAACAGTCCGCTGACGATATTCAAAACAAAGGTAACGACCATGGAATAGCCCACAAAGACCAGCATACGGTCGTATGAATCTTTTCTGCCAAGCCATTTCCGGTTCAGTTTATCGAGCAGATAAGCCGACAGGAAAAATCCTCCGAACAAGGCTACAGCTACGGCACAACAGCGAGTTAAGGCTATTTGAAACATGATGGACGAAAAATCCTTTCCAATAAATGTTCCGATAAATTCCGACAACCCGCACAAACCAATCAGGGGATAAACAAAAGCAGGCATTATCGAACGCCCAACCCCTCGTTCTGCTATTTCACTCCACGCTTTACCGGGAGTGGAAAGCAAAGTAACTATTTGCTGAAATAATGATTTATAATCCAATGTTATTCTTCTTTTTTGTAATCAATCCGACAATCGGAATTGCAAATGTACAAAAAAGAAATAAAATAAGGTACGAATTATACAGAAACGCTGACATACATTAACATACAACAGCCATTCCGTACAATCCGTACCTTAACAAAGGCATACTTACCAACGTATGCCCTCTCTCTATCTTTTCTCTCTTAAATTATTCGTTACTACCTGATCCGGTCGTACTACCAGCCAGCTTATCATAATTTTCGACTACCGTTTTATAGTCTATTTCGTATGACTTGCTTTCTATATCGTCTTTCCCATAATCAGCATTGTACCGATTCTGTTCGAATTCAATTACAATCTTATCCGGATTCTGTCCGCCATTGGCAGCCTGATACTGACTTAATGCTGAATTCAAATTAAAATGTCTGAATTCATAATCGTAACTTGTTCTCTTTTCATTTTCTTCTGCATCAAAATCCTGTATGGTATGACGAAGATGCAATGTCATAGTAGAGCTTGTGAAATCGGTCGTTGCATCATAATATAAGGTAAAATGGTGAAGAACCCTTTCTTTCTGCAAGTCCTCACTACTATTAGCCGGTTTATAATAGTAATAAATCGGAATGAATACATCTCTCTTCTGATAGAAAACAGGCTGTACACGATATTGTGAGCTGGTACTCATATCATATACGCTATAGACAGGAGCATTCGCATTTTCTGCCACAGGAGCATTTGCAACAACCTGTTCATCGGTCAGAATAGAATAACCTGCCAGATTAATATTGACCGCCTTCTGCGCATAATCTACAGTTGTAGGATCATACGTATAAACAATATATGCATACTTTCCGCTCGTCAAATTTGTAATATCCTCTTTATTAGAAGGAACATACTCAAACCCTAGTTCATCTTTCAAACTATTAATTCCCAAATAGCCTGATACTTTTACAAACGTAGCACCCGATGCCGTATTAGTATAATCTCCACCATTCAAGCAAGAACTGAAACCTACCATTGCAGCCAAAGCCGATGCCATTACGAAAAACTTCATTGTCTTCATTCCTTTATGTTTTTATAGATTATTAAATTTCTTCATCTTAAATAAAAAAAGCGTAAAAAGACTGCTTTACATTTTTACCTTTTAACATTTATTTATACAATTCGTAAAGATCGACCGGTTCTTCGGCTCCAAAACTCCCTATCTTCCACGAATTCGCATAACCGCTATTCGTACTTAAACGATTTTCCTTCACAAGTAAAACTATTTATTGCTCTACCTCGGCAAACTGATCCAAATGTTCGTCCACATATTCCGCTATCTGAGCTGTAACCTTCTCTTCCATATCCATATAGGCTTCTTCCAGATCATCGAATTCTTCATACTGCTCATACATGGCCATAAATTCATCGTCGGAACACTCTTTCTCCAAGTCTTTCCGATGCGCATCGTAAATCTTCTTGGCTTCGTAAATCAGTTTCGAAAACTCCTTAGCTCCAAACAGACGCATAGCCTTGGCAAAAGGATTATCGAAAATGTATGGTCCGTAACCATTCTGAATCAACTGCACAAAACCTCCTTCGAGCACTTCCTCCCGAAAGAAATGATACCCCAGCAGTGTATGCTGATAGCCATTGAGCAACGGCATGGTTTCTGCATTGATAACTCCACCGGTCACCTCCAAGTATTTATCGACAAACACTTTCAGAAACTCATCCATTCCGGCTTCTGCACCACGACGCAAAGCATCGTCTTTTACTTTAATCTTACACTCGTCCATATACCTGATTATTATTACTTATATATAGGTATATCCTTTTGTTGGAATACCGGTAGCAAAGATACGGGTTTCTCTCGGAAGATAAAAAACATTTTGATATGCCGACATTACAAAACACGAGTTTCAGCGAAAAATATCATTAAAATGCAACAAAAAGTTCGGTTTCATTGATTGCATAACTAAATAAAACGACTAACTTTGCGTACGAATTAAAGAAGAAATTCCGTAATAAGTGGTTTACGAAATACTTATTTTTTATTACTCATAAAACGTAAATAATATGATTTATTCACATGAAGTTGAACACATGTGTTGTGTTGCTAAAGGACCTAACCACGGTCCGGCCCCAATTCCTGAAGAAGGAAAATGGATTCAAGCAAAAGAAATCAAAGACATTTCAGGTTTAACTCATGGTGTGGGATGGTGTGCTCCACAGCAGGGTGCTTGTAAATTGACTTTGAACGTCAAAGAAGGTGTTATCGAAGAATGTTTGGTAGAAACAATCGGTTGCTCTGGTATGACTCACTCAGCAGCTATGGCTTCTGAAATTCTGCCGGGTAAAACAATTCTGGAAGCACTGAATACAGACTTGGTTTGCGATGCCATCAACACCGCAATGCGTGAATTGTTCTTGCAGATTGTATACGGTCGTACTCAGTCAGCTTTCTCTGAAGGCGGTTTGATGATCGGTGCAGGTTTGGAAGACTTGGGTAAAGGACTTCGCAGCCAGACAGGTACTTTGTATGGAACAAAAGCAAAAGGTACTCGTTACTTGGAACTGACAGAAGGTTACATCACTCGTATGGCTTTGGACAAAGACAATCAGGTAATCGGTTACGAATTTGTTCACATGGGTAAATTCATGGAACAGATCAAGAAGGGTACAGATGCTAATGAAGCATTGAAAGCTGTTACCGGTACTTACGGACGCTTCAAACCCGAACAAGGCGCAGTTAAATATATTGACCCACGTAAAGAATAATAAGGAGGATACAGATTATGATTAGACCAGTACAGTTTGAAAGTCAGGACCGTCGTATCAAGCAGATTTTGGCTGCTTTGAATGAAAACGGTATCAAAGACATTGAAGAAGCTAATGCAATCTGTGACGCAGCCGGCCTTGATCCGTATCTGACTTGTCAGGAAACTCAGGGTATCTGCTTCGAGAATGCAAAATGGGCATACGTAGTAGGTTGCGCAATCGCTCTGAAAAAAGGTTGTAAAAACGCTGCCGACGCTGCAGAAGCTATCGGTATCGGTTTGCAGGCTTTCTGTATTCCGGGCTCAGTAGCTGATGACCGTAAAGTAGGTTTGGGTCACGGTAACCTGGCAGCTCGTCTGTTGCGCGAAGAAACTCAGTGCTTCGCATTCTTGGCAGGTCACGAATCATTCGCTGCCGCAGAAGGTGCTATCAAGATTGCTGAAATGGCAAACAAAGTACGTAAGAACCCGTTGCGTTGTATCTTGAACGGTCTGGGTAAAGACGCTGCTATGATTATCTCTCGTATCAACGGATTTACTTACGTTCAGACTAAGTTCGACTACTTCACAGGTGAATTGAACATCGTAAAAGAAACTCCGTATTCAGACGGTCCTCGTGCTAAAGTAAAATGCTACGGTGCAGACGATGTACGTGAAGGTGTTGCTATCATGTGGCATGAAAATGTAGATGTATCTATCACAGGTAACTCTACTAACCCGACTCGTTTCCAGCATCCGGTTGCAGGTACTTACAAGAAAGAACGTGTTCTTGCAGGTAAACCTTACTTCTCAGTAGCTTCAGGTGGTGGTACAGGTCGTACACTTCACCCAGATAACATGGCTGCAGGTCCTGCTTCTTACGGTATGACAGATACTATGGGCCGTATGCACTCAGACGCACAGTTCGCTGGTTCTTCATCAGTTCCTGCTCACGTAGAAATGATGGGATTCCTGGGTATCGGTAACAACCCGATGGTAGGATGTACAGTAGCTTGCGCTGTGAACGTAGCTTTGGCTTTGAATAAGTAATTTATACTTGATTCAATCATATAAATCCCTGTAACTCTCTGAGTTATGGGGATTTTTATTTTATCCGTACTACTTGGAGAAATAATAAATCTTCATCGCTTTTCGTCTGTTGTGCTTCTTATAAATCGTTGTGAATGGATGCTGAAATTGAAGCGGAATATCGCTTGAATCAGGCTTGTTTTTCTAAGGTTAAGAAGTGGCTGATTATCCTTGAAAATGGGCTGAAAAGAGGATATTTTGCGACCAATTTGCGACCATTTTCCCATTTTTTAAAAGTGGTCGCAAAATTCGATTCATTTATCTAATACACAGAAAGATACATCATATTTAAAAGGACTTCCTAATGTCTAATTTTAAATGATTAAACTATGGTAAGAAGTTCTTTTTCTATTCTCTTTTCCATAAGAGAAAGTAAAGCAAGAAAGAGTGGTAAAGCTCCTATCGAAATTACAATTACAATAAATGGAGAAAGATGCACTCTATCAACTGGCAAACAAGTTCCTATCGACAAATGGGATAAAGCCAAGCAACAAGTAAAAGGTAAAGACGAAGAAGCTCAAAGCCTCAACAATTATCTAAAAGCAATCAAAGCCAAACTCTATCAGAAGGAAGCAGAATTATTAGACAGAGGTTTTATCATCACAGCAGAACTATTACGTGACGCTTACTTCGATAAGGTAGAATCACTCAAAGAAAAAACGCTGTTTGAAGTCTTTGAAGAGCATAACCAAGAACAGGAAAAGCTGGTAGGTAATGGCGTTTCTAAGGCTACTTATTGGATTTCTGTCTATACAGTAAGACTACTCAAAGAATTTGTCCAGCAGAAATACAAAAGAGAGGATTTATACCTACGCGAACTGAACCTAAACTTTATCCAGTCTTTTCATTCATTTCTAAGAATAGATAAAGGAATGGCTCAAAACTCATCGACCAAACACCTAAAGCTACTTAAAAAGATTGTCAACCTTGCAGTAGCTAATTCCTACATGACTACCAATCCGTTCATCACTTATAAAATAGAACGTGAACCCGTGGAAATAGACTTTTTGGATGAAGAAGAACTACGGAAAATTATCAACTTTGACACTCCCCTACCCAGACTGGAGAGAGCAAAAGATATGTTTCTCTTTGGGCGTTTCACTGGATTGAGCTACATCGACATCAAAACATTAGCACCAGAACATTTAGAGAAGGACAGCACAGGTAGAATCTGGATTAAGAAACGCAGGGTAAAGACTGGAGTTCTTTCACGCATCCCCCTGCTCCCTATCGCCAAACTGATATTGGATAAATACAAAGGTGGAGAGAAATTACTGCCAATTCAAGACCCAGCAGATATAAACAAATACCTAAAGGATATAGCCATTTTGTGTGACATCAAGAAACGAATCACATTTCACCAAAGAAGACATATTACTTTCTCTTACTCAGTGAAAACAAGAAACTTACAAAGATTGTCAGCTTAACAGGTAACGATTTGGAAACCAGCGGGCTTCTCTATTCTGCAATGTTCTGCATCAATCAAAAGAACGCTTTTCTCATTTGCAAAAGTAGTGTTTTTCTCTTTCATTGCCAAAGTTATTCCTCTGAAAAATAGAGTAAATCAAACATCTTATCATTATTGTACATTTGTTGCACATCTTGCTGATGAAAATCGGTAGTACTGTCTTGCTTTTAATTCCATACCGTTTCCACATCATATTTGAGCCTGCCCGTTTGCGAATAGCTTGTCGGCAGGTTCGCCTGTCTGTGTGCCGACAGGCAGGCACGCCGGCAGACCGGTCGGCAGGCAAGCTGGACGGCAGGCAGGTTGGAGCGCGGGCAGGCTTGCAGGCCAGCGTGCGTATGCCTATATGCTTTTGTTTATTGCACCATTCTTTTGTTGCTTTATTACTACGTTGATAGACGGATGTATTGTACCACCGATTTATATCATTCAAACTCCACCTCTCTAAAGCCACAATCCATTGCTGATACCTTTATTTGAAGTTTCGCTGTTGTAAACCTGTACAACAGCACGACAGCAAACCAGCATATCATTGAAACCATGTTGCTTCCTATCTGCATTGAATTACTTTTTTGGTTGTCGGGTTCTGTTCTTCATTGTTTTAGCAAACTATTGGTTCGCTGAGCTTGTAAACAAGCGAGGCTGTATTTGCCCCAAATAGCATTTCCTTATTGGTCTAATGTCTGTTTTGGCTGTGATTGGCACATATCGACATCGAATTGACACTATTGTTTGTTTCTCAGAAGGATGAAAATCCGGCTTTATTTCCCGTAATCTCAATAAGGTGCAGGCTTGCACACCGCTCTCATCCCCTTTCTTCTTTTGGGCAGCTTAGGCATCGGGAAACGATGCTTTGAGAGCCGAAATAACAGCACAAATTCCAATCCGTTTGCTAACGGATTTCTTGTGCTCTCAAAAGCACAGCAAGGTGTCCTTCGAGTTACCCGAAGGCTTTTCGGTTACTGCCGAAAAGTGGCAGCAGCAAGGTATGTTTCGAGTTACTCAAAACATTTCGGGTTACTCCCGAAAACCTTGCCGCCGGGTTGCCTCTCCGAAGTCGGGCAACCTGTTCAAACCTGCGGTGTTCTTGGTCTATTCCTTGTACTTTATACCGTACTCTTTCATCTTACTATATAGCGTGGTACGTCCGATGCCGAGCAATGCCGCAGCCATCGTGCGGTTGCCCTTTGTCTGTTCCAGCGCATGAATGATTTGTTTCTTCTCCATATCATTTAGTGCCAATGAAGCGTCAGCCGCCAACGGCATTTCATCGAACTCCAACGCATCCGCCGTGACCGTGTCGCCTTCTGTGTGCAGCACCGCCATGCGCACGACCCGTTTCAGTTCCCTCACGTTGCCGCCCCACGTGTATGCAAGCAGTTCTTTCTTCGCTTCCGCGTCAAAGCCTTTCACCTGTTTTTCAAATTCCTCGTTGGCAAGTTGCCGGAAGAAGTCCGCCAATGGCAGAATGTCCTCCTTGCACTCGCGTAATGGCGGTATGTGCAGGGTGTATTCTTTCAGCCTTTGGTAGAGGTCAGCCCGGAAACGCTTTTCGGCGATGGCGGTCTGTAAGTCCTCGTTGGTGGCGGCGATGATACGCGCATCGGCTTTCTTGTCCTTGCTGCCGCCAGTGGGTCTGTACCGCTTGGCTTCCAACGCACGGAGCAGCATCTGTTGCACTTCCGGTGGCAGGTTGCCTATCTCGTCAAGGAACAACGTACCTCCAGCAGCTTCTTCCCAGACTCCCAACCTCTTGCGTTCAGCTCCTGTGAACGCCCCTTTCTCGTGTCCGAATAGGTCGGATGCGGCAAGTTCCTTCGACAGCAGGCCACAGTCCACGGCCACAAAAGGCTTTCCAGCCCGTTTGCTCCTTGCGTGTATCTTCTCGGCTATATGTTCCTTGCCCGTGCCGCTCTCGCCCAATATCAAGACACTCATGTTTGTGTTGGCAACCAGTTTTATCTTGTGGTCTATCTCACGGAAAGCCGCGCTCTGCCGCTCGTAAATCGGTATTTCGTGGTGTTCCAGCCGTTTCTGCAAGGCTTTCAGGAGCGGCGGCAGGTTTATTTCCAATAGGTCTTTGGGGATAAAGTCCTCCGCACCCAGCTTCAACGACCGGACGGCAATGGGGATTTCGCCATGCTCCGTCATGATGATGTAGGGATTATTCCTGCCCTGTTTCCGCAGTTCTTCCAATAGGTCGATGCCGTCACCGTCGGGCAGGCGCATATCGGCAAGCACGATGTCATCCTCCTGCATTTTGGCAAACAGCTTCCGTGCGCCGTTGCAGTTGGATGCAGCCATACAACAGAATCCTTTGTTTTCCAACAGGCGGCACACAAAGTCGGAATAGATGATATTGTCCTCAATGACGATTATTCTGCCCATCGTTCCGTCTCCTTCCTTGCCAAATCAATTATCAACTTGCCTTGTGCCAATACTTTGTTTACAGCAGACTGCACATCTTCGTCCTTTATACTCTCTTTATGGATGGCATCATACAACATTTTCAACGGTTGTTCCGCCTTTATCAGCATCCACGAGCTTCTGAGATGATGTACCCGGTTATCCAACGCCTCCATGTCCTTTGCTTCCGCTGCCTTGCGCATTTCATCCATATCGGATTACGTTGTGGTCGCCAGCTTTTCCAACGTGTGCCGCTTGTCGCCGAAATCGAGCAGGGGCGAGAGGTCTATATTGTTTACACCTTTTGACTTGATGCAACTTTCCGTGACAGCAAGCAGTTCGTCTATGGAATAGGGTTTGTATAGCACAGCGGCAAAGCCTTTCCTTTTCAGTTCTTCTTCCTCCACATATCCTGCGGCGGTGGCAGCAACTACGGGGATGGTTTGCGAATTGCCGATTTCCGATGTGCGTAATAGCTCCAATACCTCGTAACCGTTCATCTCCGGCATTTTCAGGTCGGTTATCAGTAGGTCGTAATCCTTCGTGCGCATCAGGTCGGTCAGTTCATCCACCGTCTGGCAGGTGTCGCACTCCACCCCATTCTGCCTATACATATCATGCAGCATGTCGAGCAGCAGGAGGTCATTGTCTATCGCCAATATGTGACAGCCGGAAAGTGAAGCATAGTTCCCTTGTTTCTTTTCGACTATCTCCGTTTCCTCCGCTTTGGGCAAGGGCAAGCTCACAGTGAAACGGCTTCCCTTACCCGATTCGCTTTCCATACGGATGTTCCCTTTCAGCAGTTTCACTGTATCGGAAACAATGGCAAGCCCCAGCCCGAAGCCGTCTTCCGTCACGGCGTTGCCCAGCCGCTCAAACGGGGTGAATATCCGTGCTTGTTGTACTTTTGTCATGCCTGTTCCCGTGTCCGATACCGACAACGTGAATGTACCGTCCTTATAATCGGCACTCAATGCGACTGTTCCGCTTTGTGTAAACTTAATGGCATTGGATAACAGGTTGCCGCCAATGCTCAGGATGCGGTTCTTGTCGCCGCTTACTATCTCGTCCGCTTGGTTTTTCACCATGAATGTGAGTTGTTTGCCTTTCGCCAAAGGCGCAAATTCAGTTGTCAAGGTCTCGGCGATGGTGCAGAGCTTGAACGGCTTGACGGCAGGCGTTTCCTTGCCGCTGTCCAAACGGAAATACACCAAAAGGCTGTTTATCATCCCTGCCATCCGTCTGGCGGCATCGTGGATGGTCTGTGCGTGGCGCATCCGGTTGTCCGCCTCCGTGTCGTTCAGCAGCAGTTCGGCGTTGCCGCTGATGGCGGTCAACGGGGTGCGCAGTTCGTGGGTGACATTTTGGATGAGGTTGCGCCGCAGCTTGATTAGCTTCTCATTTGCCTCGTTGCTCTCCTGCAATTCGCCGATAAGTTTCTCGCGCTGTTTCTTTTCGCGGTCGTTGCGCTTCATTTCCCGATGGATGGCGAGGTACGACAGGAACAGCAGGACGATGGCGACGGATATGGTGATGGTGAACAGCCGCACGGACAAAGCCTGCGCTTCGGCTATCTTCCGTTCCCGTTCTGCAAAGGCTTTTTGTGCTTGTGTGCCGAGGTCGCCAATCAATCTGTTCAATTGGATGTTCAGCGTCCTATTACGGTTGCGCAGGCTGTCGGCATAAGCATCCATTTCTACCGTCTGCCGTTGTTGCAATGCTATCAGGCTGTCACTGAACTGGTGCAGTTTCTTGGCTGACGGGAGTACCAGCACGGTTTTCTTGCCGCCCAATACCCCTGCCAACCCGCTTTTCTTCTGCTTCACGGTGCGGATGCGTGTCGCCCTACGCGCCACTTCGGGCAGGTGGTTCACCAAGAGGCTGTCCGCCTCGTTCTGACGGTCAAGGATTTCCGTCAGGTGCAGCAGGTGGGCTTCCTTTTCAGCCAAGAGGGTGCGCAGGGTGTCTATCTGTGCCGGGCGCACGTAGTCCCAGCAATGGGGCTTCAAGGCTTGCAGCAGGCTGTCGGTGCGCAGGCGAAGGCTGCGGTAACGGGTGGTGTCGGCTTCTTCCCACCCGATGACGCTCTCGCCGAGGGTGGCAAGGCAGGTAATGTGACGGTGGGCGGCGTTGATGTCGCGGCGCATCAAATGGATATCCTCTGTTTCGGTTTCTATCTTTTGTATTCGTTTGCGCTCGTGCACTAAAATAACCACCATACTTATTCCGACAATAAGCATAACGATATGTATTATGGCAATCCTAATATGTAACTTCTGTTCAAATTTCATATTTCCTGTTTTCTTTTGACTTGCTGACAATCAGTATGCTGATTTACATCCTCGTACAATGCCGGAGAAATGAAATGGAACAATAGGTACAAGGTATAGGGAAATGAAACAGACGGATGTTTTCATGTGGATGACAGAGAACACTTCTTCCTTGAACAGAAATGCCACAATGCCGCACAGCACGGTCGCAATGGCAATCTTTATCAGGGAAGCCCTCAATACATCCAAATGCTCCCAAAACGACATCTCACCGATTTGAGCCTTATCTACCGCCTGTCCCATATTTGTCATTTGACCGGATTTTCATCCCTTATGTCAAGGTCGTTTTCCACGCCTTTCACACCTTCCTTGAAACTGCGTACCCCTTTGCCAAGGCCTTTCATCAGTTCGGGTATCTTCTTGCCGCCGAAAAACAGCAGGACTATCAGTACGATGAAGATTATCTCTTGCGTTCCTATTCCAAACATCATTTTTAGTTTTATGAAGTTTACTGTTTTTTCATCACATCGCTGGTCCAATTCTGAATGGCATTTCGGCTACTTCCGTTTAGCAGCTTGCCGTCCTGCCATTCCAAGTTAGGATATGTCTTTCTCAATTCTCTTACGCTATTGCTTATTCCGCTTCCTCCGGATGTGGCAAACGGCACGAGCGTCTTGCCTTTCAGGTCATAGCTTTCAATGAAAGTGTTGATGATTCGCGGAGCCAAGTCCCACCAAATGGGGTAGCCGATGAAAACGACATCGTAGGCGGTGACATCCAGTTTCGTATCTTTCAATGTCGGACGTGCCTGCGGATTGTTCATCTCCACCGAACTGCGCGATTGTTTGTCGTTCCAGTCAAGGTCATCAGAAGTGTAGGCTTGTTGCGGGACAATTTCGTACAAAGTACCGCCTGTGACCTCCGCAATCGTCCGGGCTGCTTTGGCGGTCGTGCCTGTGGCAGAGAAATACACGACCAATGGTTTATTTTCGGTTAGCATACTTTTTTCTCCTTTGTTTTGGGCGCAGGCGGCAAAGCTCAGTATCATTACCGCTGTCAATGTCAAAATAATCTTGTTCATAGACTTGTTGCCTTATAATGTTACTTTGCATATTCCTCTTTGACGATGCGCAACGCCTTGATAGCGGCGGGGAAGCCGATGTAGGGCAGACACTGGATAACAGCGGCGGTCAATGTTTCAGGCGAGTTGCCCGCATTGATGTTGCCATGGTAATGCGAATGGAGCTGGCTTTCGGCTTCCAACGTGGTCAACACGCAATAGCCCAACAACTCGCGCGTTTGTAAGTCAAGTGCGCCACGGCTGTATATTTCACCGAAAAAATAGTCGGTCAGGAACTGTTCTACATTCTTACCCATATCGTCGGGCACACCTTCCATCACCGAGGCGATGCCGCCGGGATAGAGCTTGTCCTGAATGGCTTTGCCCGTTTCGTGGCGTGTTTCTTCCGTCACCGTGCCTTGCTTTTCCAATGGCAGGCTGATGCCTCGCTCCTTGAACACCTCATTCACCGTGGCCACGGCATTCAGCATCTTGGGGAAGCCGATGAACGGAGCGGTGAGATACATCACCTCGCGCAGTTCCTCCGGGGTGACACCCACGTTGAGTGCCGCACCCGCATGGGCTTTTAGTTGCGGAAGCGTCTGCATCGTGGCGAGGGTGACGCAGGTAATCATTTCGCGTTGTTTCAGCGTCAGTTCACCCGTCCGGAACACCTCGCCGAAGATGAACTTCTGAAGAATGTCCATCATTTCCGGGTCTGTGCCCTGCCCGGTCAGGGCTTCACCGCCAAATAGGGTGCGGTAATTCTGCTTGCATACTTCGATTCTATCCATATTGTCTGTTGTTTGTGCCGTCGCGGACAGGCTTCCTGCCAATGCGAGGGCGATTGTTGCTATGATATTCTTCATTTTTCTATTGATAAATGTTATAAACTCTTGCCTAACTGGTAGGCTTGCTGTGGATAATCCGTATTCCTGACGCTGCCTGCCGTCCACACGCCCGAAGCCACCACTTCGCCCACGCTTGTCCATCCGAGATAGTCCATCAGCGTATGGTAATGCACCAGCATCGGCTCCGCCTCCTTCTTGGCGGTATCAGCGTAGATCATCAGGAAAGCGGCCTTCTTCCGTGCGCCCTTTATCTGTCCGTTGATGGCATAGAAGCGGTCTATCACCCGTTTCATCTGTGCCGAGATGCTGAAATAATACATCGGCGTAGCGAATACCACCATGTCTGCGTCTATCAAATGGGGACGGAGTTCTTGAAAGTCGTCGTTGAAAATACATGACCCGTTCATGCCACAACGGTTGCAGGCGCGGCACGGCTCCACCTGCTTGAAAGCACAATCGAAACGGAACACCTCATGCCCCTTTTCTTCCGCGCCTTTGATGAACTGCTCCGCCAGATAAGCGGAATTTCCGTTCTTACGGGGACTGCCCGTCAATACTACTATCTTCATTTTGTCTGTCTTTGATTCGTTATCGTTTATGTGGTTGAAAGCCTGCACAATCCCTGTTCCGGCTACGGCTGTACCCAAAGCAGCGAGTGCAGACTTCTTCAAAAATTCTCGTCGTTCCATCAGTGTCCGGGATTAAAGTCCTGTCATCTTCTCTTGGTCTTCGGGGTAGCGTCCTCCGACTATCTCGATGCTGTCCAAATGGCGGCGGATATCCTCCAGTTCTTCGGACGTAAACTGTATGTCTGCACCGCCGATGTTTTCCTCAATACGTTCGATGCGTTTCGTGCCGGGAATGGGGACAATCCACGGCTTCTGCGCCAGCAGCCAGCCGAGAGCGATGCGGGCAGGGGTGGTCTCTTTCCGCTTGGCAAGCTCTTCCACATATTCCACCAATTCCATGTTATGCTTCAGGTTCTCGCCTTGGAAACGAGGAATGGCGGAACGGAAATCGGTCTTGTCAAACTTCGTGTCCTTGTTGAATCGCCCGGTCAGCATCGCCTTACCCAGCGGACTGAACGGCACGAAGCCGATACCGAGTTCCTCCAGCGTGGGCAGCAGTTCCGCTTCGGGCTTCCTGTACCACAGGGAATATTCGCTCTGCACGGCGGTCAGCGGACAGACGGCGTGGGCACGGCGCACGGTGGCAGGAGCGGCTTCCGACAATCCCCAATGCAGCACCTTTCCTTCCTTTATCAGTTCGTCTACGGTCTCGGCTACTGTCTCGATAGGCACATTCGGATCCACGCGATGCTGGTAATAAAGGTCGATATAGTCGGTACGCAGGCGGCGCAACGAGCCTTCCACAGCCCGGCGGATGGTTTCCGGACGGCTGGAGAGCGAGACGGGACGTGCCGATGTGGTCAAGTCCGGCGTTTCGGACAAGTCGTAACCGAACTTGGTGGCAATGACCACCCGGTCGCGCACGGGTTGTAACGCCTCGCCTATCAAGTCCTCGTTTTGACCGTAGCTGTACACTTCGGCGGTGTCGAAGAACGTAACACCCAAGTCAACTGCCTTGCGGATGGTATTTATCGCATCCTTGCGGTCGGGATACGGGGGATAACTTTGCGTGAATCCCATGCAGCCCAAGCCGATGGCGGACACTTGCAGTCCGTCTTTTCCCAATGTCCGTGTTTTCATTGCTGTTCCTCCTTTCTGTATGCTTTCCCGAAAGTAGTGCATTTGCCGATGGTCTCGCCCGTGCGCAGGTAGGTGTAGTTCGGCATCTCAAAGAGCACGGGTTTCAGCTTGTCATAGTCGGGCTTGCCCTTTTCGTTCAGGCAGTCCTCGTCCACATAGGTGTTCGTTATCTTGCAGACGAAGTTGTCGAAAGTGTCCGTCTCGTAGTTGTCCACCACCTCGCACTCCATCACCAGCGGACTTTCGTCGATGACGGGCGTTCCGGCTTCGCCAAAATGATACACGAACACATCAGACTTGTCCGCCTTCGCTCCGCCCACGCAGCCCACATAGTCGGCTCGTTCCAGCATCGCTTCATTCACCATATTGACCGACACTTTGCCCGTCTGCTTTACTCCTTCGTTGGAGTAATGCTTCTTGAACAGGCTCAGCATGATTTGGTCGTGCCCGATGATACCCACATGGGCGACCAGCAGCCAGTTCACTTTTCCGTTCACTTCCGTACCTACGACCACTGCGGGCGTGGGGTACAATGCCAATACATTTCCGATGTTCTTCTTCATTGTCTTTTTATGTTTATAATCCTATTATTCTCTATTAGTTCGGAGAGACCTTTCAGTATCTCCACTTCGTTAGGTTCCAAAGGGATGGAAGTCTCTCCGTAAAGGAAATAGCGCAAGAGTTGTTGCGGTGTCACGTGATGGCGGTCTGCGATGAAGCACACTGCCTCGTCCGCGCATAATTCTTCGGGTAATTCTGTTTTCTGTTTCATTGTATTCTCGTTTTTATCTGATGCAAAATTATACCGGAACAAGGAGGATTGCTGTAACCATAAGTAGGCAAACCGTACCATTTTTACTGAAATTGCGGTCGGCGTAAGTGATTGTCCGTGAAATGCTTTATCTTTGTGTCGGTTTAACAGGAAATAAGATGAGCAAGATATTGAAAGTAAGGAATGTCAATGACTACGGCCGCTACCTCGGATGCGCCGACCAGCATCCGTTGGTCAGCGTCATCGACTATGCCGAGGTGTCGCCCATACGCCACAGCCTGAACAATTACAGCGTGTACGGGCTGTTCCTGCGGGACGATGCCGATGTGGATTTGGACTATGGCTGCGGCAAATACGATTACAACAAAGGTACGCTGCTCTGCGTGGCTCCCGGACAGATTGGCGGTAAGGAGGATAATGGCGAGCGGGTGGCGATTACGGGTTGGGCGCTCCTGTTCCATCCCGACTTGCTCCACGGTTTCCCGCTCGAAAAGCGTATCAAGGAGTATTCGTTTTTCGACTACCGCGTGAATGAAGCCCTGCACATGACAGACGAAGAACACGACATTCTCGTTTCGCTGATGCGCCAGATGCGTGAGGAACTTAGCAAGAATCCGGACGAGCTTCAAAACGCCATTCTTGTGGGCTACATCGAACTGACGCTCAACTTCTGCCAGCGATTCTACAACCGCCAGTTCGTCACCCGAAAGATAGAGAACTCCGACATCCTCGTCCGCTTCGACCGCCTGCTCCGCGACTATTTCGAGGACAAGCTCCAATTGACCCTCGGCCTGCCCACCGTGCAGTATTGCGCCGACAAACTGTGTATGTCCGCCAACTATTTCGGCGATGTAATCAAGAAGACCACCGGCGACACGGCGAGCAACCACATCCGCCAGTTCGTCATCCAACTTGCCAAGAACGGACTGGCGGCAGGGGAAACCATCTCCCAAGTCTCCGACCGCCTCGGCTTCGAATATCCCCAGCATTTCAGCCGGATGTTCAAGAAGCAGGAGGGCGTTACGCCGTCGGAGTACGTCGGAAATATGCGATTGTGATGTCTTGGGTCATCTTTCATCGGTAGCGTTTCCCTCAAAGAGCCATTCCGCATTCTTGCACAATATATCCTCACTGTAAGGAGCCAATTCTTTGTCCGCAGCCAGCGTTTGTTTCAGTCTTTGCAGGTTGCTTTTCAGCACAGCATCGGGCAGGTAGGGGTAATCCGAACCATAAAGGATGTGGTCGGGCGTGGTGAGGGTGAGCAGCGAGCGCAGGACTTCGGTTGTCGGATTGCCCGCCAAGTCGAAGTAGAGGCGCGACAGGTTGGCTTCCCAATCTATCGGCTGCATATAGCCCTGCGCGACCATTGCCGGGAGGATGGATTTCATTCTCGGCAACGCCAACGGCAGGAACGAGCCGCAATGGGGCACGACTACTTTCAGGTTGGGGTAACGCACCAGCACGTTCCTCGACAGCATATTCACCACGGCGCGGGTGGTCTCCGCCGGATATTCGTACATCGCCAGCGGCGTAGTGGCAATGATTTTCTCCGGGTAAGGCGTGGGGCGGTGCGGATGGATGATGATGACGGCGTGCCGCTCGTTCAGCACCTCCATCAGTGGGTCCAACGCCTCGTCGCCCAAGTATTGCCCACGGCTGTTGGTCGCCAGCTTCACACCGTCCGCGTCCAAGGTGTCAAGCGCATAAATGGCTTCGCGGATGGCGGCATCCACGTCGGGCAGAGGCAGGGCAGCGCAGATCTTGAACCTGCCGGGGTATTGCTGTTTCACCTTTGCTGAAACCTCGTTTACTCGGCGGATGCACTTAGCACTCTCCTCCGTGTCGTCATAATACGGTTGCGGAGCAGGCATGGTCAGCACGGCGGTGCGGATGCCTGCGCTGTCCATAAAGGCGATGTGCCGCCCGGCATCCCATTCGGGCAATGGGAAGGTTTCTTCCAATTCCGCCCCGTGCGCTTTCAGCACCTCCATATATTCGGGGAGGATGATGTGGGTGTGGAGATCTACCGTCTGTTGCGCCCCGACAGGTAATGCCATTCCGAGCAGTTCTGCCGCTATCAGTCTTTTCATTCTTCGTCCAATGAAAGGGTTACGGAAATTTTCCCTGCTCCGCCAAGCAAATCGAGCATCTCCTTGCGTGAACCGGCTCCGTTCACCTTGCCTATGCGGGTGAAGTTCCACGAATTGGTGTCATAATAGATGACGAGGTTATTCCCTAAATAGAGGATGATGTCGCCCGGTTCCGTAGTAGTCTGACGGTCATTACGAGGCAGGTTAATGCCCAGCGAACCCACTTTTTCCATATCTCCGTAGTCGTTCATTTCTACGGTGATGTTACCTTTGGCAAGCTGCTCTCTTAGTGCCTTAGCCGAAGAATTGTCTGTCAATGTAGCGGTGAAGGTCTTGCCGCCTTCGATGGTCAATTTGATAGTGTTACTTTCCATATTCGTCTTATTTTGATTGTTGTCATTTACTATAAAGTTATTGATTCGGTTGGCAGGATTGAGCGGTGTCTGGTCTTTCAGTTCCAATGATTTAACCATGTGTAGCGTCCCCTGCTTGTATTTCTGGAAATGCGCGGAAGCGATGTGCTTGTCGTATGCCTCACGGCTCGCGTATGTTTCGAGGATGGTTATCTTGCAGGGATTTTCCTTTTCGGCGACGGCATACATGGTCAGCACACCCGGTTCGGTGCGCAGGGAGATTTCGCCCACCTCTGTCACATATTTTATGTATTCATCGAGGTACTGCGGATAGACTTCGATTTTCGACAGGCGCACGATGCCGTCGGCAGCCATTTCTTCCTTTGCGCACATGTCCGGCTGTTGGGACGGATGCGTTTCCCTCTCCGTCGCGCTGCACGATAGCAATCCGAATAGAAGCAATACGGCTAATAGGTATCGTGTCATATTGAACTTTTCCATCGTCCTATTGAAATTACTCCCGGCTTGCGCCAAGACTTTCCAACCATTCCGGGATGCGTGTAGCCATACTGCCTAACGAACTTGAAGTGAGCAACAATGACTCTTCAAACACAGCATTGGGGACTAGTGTTTTCGCATCCCTCTCGGAAGTGCCTATACCACTACTTCCGCTGCTGGCAAAGAGAGCGATGCGTTTTCCTGCCAACAACTCGGCGTGGTTGTGCAGGAAAGTCTGCATCGGGGTGGCAATATGGCTGTACCAGATGGGATAGCCGATGAACACGATGTCATATTCATCGAAACTTTCTACGGAAGTGGTGATAGCAGGATAGTTGCCTTGTTCGATGGCATCCAATTCCGTCTGCGCCCGGTCGAACATCGCGTTGTAGTCATCCTCGTAAGGAATTTCCGGTTCCACAACTATCATATCGCAATCCAATGTGGACTGGATGGTCTGTGCCATACGCTCGGTATTGCCTGTACGGGAGCAATAGAGGATAAGGTATCTGCCGTTGCCTCCCTCCACATTTCCGCCTTCTTCGTTGTTTCCTTCATTACCCCCGTCATCTTCTTCGGGAGTAGTCTGTTCCTGTCCGTCCGTCAGCGGCTCATCCTCGCTGCATGCCGCTGTCAGCATAAACGTAGCCAGCAGCATCAATGGGATTAAAAATAACTTTTTCATATTCTTTAATTTATTGATTCTTTCTATGTTGCAAAGATACGGCGGCACAAGGCGAAGCTGGATAAACATATCATCTGCGTTTGTAACAATTTTACTGAAAATGCGAATGCTTCCAGAATGCCGTTAATCAAAGGTCAGACCTTTGATTGGCTAAGGTCAGACCTTAGGGTATCTCAAGTCCGACCTGAGGTAGCCTCATGTCCGGGATGAGATAGCCTCCCCTCGAACAAGAGCAATCCTGTGGGATAAGCATCGTCCGAGACCTCCGACAGCACTAATCCTGCAGGATAAGCCCTGTCCGAGCCGTCGCCGATGCAAATCCTGCCGGAGAAGCACTTTCTACGCTGACGACAGTGCTCGCGAAGCCGGAGAAGTGCCGTCGTCGCTGTCGCCAGCCTCAATCCTGACGGATAAGCGGAAAATAGCGCGGGGACAGCCCTTATCCGCGCCGATAAGCACTGTCCCCGCAGTTTTCAGATGCGATTCCTATTATTTATAGGATTCCTTATAGACGTTCACGATGCCCTCGTCCGTCATCTGCACACGGTCGCTGGTGAACATCACGCCCATAACCTCACGGGTGTTTCGCATCAGCGTCTCGAACTCGTCGGGCGTGATGCCGTAGTCGGACATCTTCAGGTCTGCCACGCCACAAGCCTCCTGCAAACGGGTGAGGGCGGTGAGGAAGTCTTCGGGCTTCGTGGCTTCGGGCATCCCCATCGCCTGTGCCATGCGGATGAAACGGTCGTCGCAGGCGTGGTGCTCAATGAAGTATTTGTAGTATGCCCGGCTGACCATAATCAAGCCTGCGCCGTGGGGCAGTTCCGGGTGGTAGGCGGAAAGCGCGTGTTCAAGGGCGTGCTCGCTGGTGATGAGGGTGAGGCACATCACCACGCCGGACAGGGTATTGCCGAAAGCCACGTGGGTACGGGCTTCCATATCCTTGCCGTCCTTCACGGCGCGAGGCAGATATTTGGCGAGGTTCTCAATGGCGGTTAGGGCGTACATATCGCTCATCAGGTTCGCGCCACGGGCGATGTAGCCTTCCGTGCTGTGGAACAAGGCATCGAAGCCTTGGTAGGCGGTGAATGTCGGCGGCACGCTTGCCATCAGTTCCGGGTCCACGATGGAGAGGACGGGGAACAGGGAGGCATCGCCCACAAACGCCTTCTCGAAAGTATCTTCTTTGGTGATGACACCCGAATTGTCCGTTTCCGAGCCCGTGCCTGCCGTGGTGGTGATGGCGATGATGGGCAGCGGCTTCACGGCAATCGGTTGTCCCTTGCCCGAACCGATAGGCACGTAATCCCACAATTCGCCTTCGTTGGTAGCCATTACCGCAATGGCTTTCGTGCAGTCCATCACGCTTCCGCCACCCAACGCCACGAGGAAGTCGCAACCGTTCTCGCAGGCAACCTTCGCTCCGGCATCCACATTGCCCACGGTAGGATTAGGCATCACGCCGTCGAACAGGAAAGTCTCCACGCCTGCTTTGTGCAACTGTTCCTCCGTGCGGGCAAGATAACCGTTGGCACGGGTCGATTTGCCGTTGGAGATGACAATGAGGGCGCGTTTGCCCGGCATCGGTTGTTCACTCAGTTTGTCCAACATCCCTGCCCCGAACATCACACGGGTGGGGACGTACATGTCGTAAGTAAGATTTGTTTCCATTGTTCTTTTTATGTTTATGATTCTGTTGCAAAGGTAACGAGGAACAGGCAAAATGTCCGTAACGATAACTCGGAGGAATGTACCCGTTTCACGGAAAGTGGAACTTCGCCGTTACAGACTCGTCAGCACGGGATTTTCCAGATAGTTGAAAAGCCGATGTACCTCGCTCGGCTTGCGGGGGTCGAGCATCTGCGGACGGGCAAGGTCGAGCGATGCGATTTGTTCGATATCCTCTACTGACAACTCAAAGTCCCAAATGTCAAGGTTTTCTTCCATTCGGTTGCGGTGGACGGACTTCGGGATGATGCCCACGCCTCGCTGCACGTTCCAACGGAGAATGATTTGTGCCACCGTCTTGCCGTGCCGCTTTGCAATGCCTTTCAGCACGGGATTGGTGAACATCCCGTTCATTCCTTCGGCGAAAGGCGCCCACGCTTGCGGCACGATGCCGTACTCGCGCAAAATGTCAAGCTCCTCTTCACGCTGGTAGAACGGATGCAGTTCCAGTTGGTTCACCATAGGCTTGATGTCAGCCGTATAGCAGAGGTCGATGATGCGGTCGCTTTGGAAGTTGCTCACGCCGATGGCACGGATGCGCCCCTCTTTGTACAGTTCCTCCATCGCCCGCCACGCACCGTAATAGTCGCCGAAAGGCATATGGACAAGATACAGGTCGAGATAATCGAAGCCGAGATTGTCGAGCGTCCGTTGGAAAGCAGCCTTTGTCCGCTCGTATCCCATCTCGTTGATAAAGGCTTTGGAGGTGGCGAAGAAATCCTCTCGTGGAACTCCCGATTTGCGGATGGCTGCACCCACCGCCGTTTCATTCTTATAGGAAGATGCCGTGTCTATCAGGCGGTAGCCCGTGGCGATGGCATCCGATACTGCCCGCTCGCACACGCTGAGGTCGGACACTTGAAACACGCCGAAACCTTCCATCGGCATTTCTATTCCGTTGTGTAATTTGATGGTTTGCATATTGGTTATTTTTTTTTGATGTGATTACTATTTCCCCATTGTTTCCTTTACCCTTGCCAGCAAGTTCGGAATATCCAAATGCTGCGGGCACTTCGCCAGACATTCGCCGCAGGCGACGCACGAGGATGCTGGGTCGCCGCGCTGGACGGGCGACATGGATACGGTGTAATCGGACAAAGCCCGCTCTTTATTCTTGTGCAACAAGTAATTGTTATATACATAGGCGAAGATGTAGCCGATGGCAACATTGTGCGGGCAGGGGATGCACTGGTAACAGCCTGTGCAATCTATATGTCCCGGTGCGTGGCGGTATGCGCAGATGGCCGCGCCCAACGCCTCGCACTCCGCAGGGGTAAGCATGTTCGGACGGGCTTTAGAGGCATATTTCAAGTTTGCTTCCACATCCTCCATGCTGCCCATGCCGCTCACCGCTACGCTGACTTCGGGAATGTCCCACAGGTAATCCAACGCCCACTCTGCATCGGGCTTGTTGATACCCGTAGAGGCAAGCGCGTTGCGCATCACTTGCGGCAGGTTAGCAAGGAATCCCGTGCGGACGGGCTTCATCACTGCCAGTCCCATCCCGTTGGCGGCGGCGTATTTCGGACCGAGCACACCAGCCTCGTATTCATAATCCAAGTAGTTGTGCTGTATCAGGCAGAAGTCCCATGCAGGGGTGTATTCCACTACTTTCTTAAAAAGTTGCAGGCTGTCGTGGAAAGAGAAGCCCATGAAGCGGATTTTGCCCTGCGCCTTCAGCCGCTCCATTTTCTCGATGAGCTTGTAAGGCAGCACGTAGTCTTTCCACGCACGGTGCATAATCATGTGGATGTGGTAGAAGTCGATGACGTCCGTGCCGATGACGCGGCGCGACTGGTCGAAGAACTTCTCAAAGTCGTCCGCTGATTGCATCTCCCACCACGGCATTTTTGAGGTGACATATACCCGGTCGCGCCAGCCTCCTGCAAGGGCTTTGCCCACCGCCTGTTCGCTTTCTCCGCCAAGATAGACACGCCCCGTGTCGATATAGTTCACGCCGCCTTCGATGGCACGGCGCACCATCGGTGTGGTCTGATCGAAGTCCACGTGCCCGTTCTTCATTGGCAGGCGCAACATGCCGAAGCCCAATGCCGATACGTTTACGCCCGTCCGTCCCATTGGGCGGTATTGCATCTGCGGATTGTAATTCAGAATATCCTTGGCAAGCTGTTCCCGCACTGCTTGTTTCTCGGCTTCTTGCGCAATGGCTTTCGGGCCGCTCATTGCACCCACGGCTGCGGCAAGAAGTCCGCTTTTGATAAAATCCCGTCTGTCCATATTCTTTCTTTTTATCTATCCAAACCTATCAGCCATGCCGGATTACTGCGTACAAGCAAGTCTATGTCGCTTTGGGAAACTCCGGCAGATAGCAATTTCAAGATACAATCCTTCATGCCCTCAATGGGATGCGGCATCACCGCCTGCCCTAAATCAGTAGAGATAAAACTCCGTGCTGGATTGATACGGACAAATGCCGTGAAGTCTTCGATGCTTTGCCGTTGGTATTGGGGCATCTTTGTTCCCTCTCCCCAAAGGCAGGGCAGGTAGCAATACTCGATGTATGCACCAAGGTCAATGCACCGCTTGATTTGGTCGAGTGTCATTGTCCAGATGGAGGAATTGGCATGGGTTACAACGATACGCTTCACACCAACCTCGTGCGCCTGGCGGACAAGCGTAATGCTCTCTTCCGGCGAAGAGTGTCCTGTGGCAAAGATGATGTCCGCTTCGGCGCATATTTCCATCACCTTGACCACTTCCGGTAAGACTTGTCCGTTATCATCCAGAACCGGAATGCCTTTCTCCTTTCGTCCTTCACTTTGATATTGGTAGGCAGCGTCCAATGTCGGCATCCAGATGCAGCGGCACAGCCCTCCGCTCGTCTCGACCGCCTTTTGCGCTGCAAACACATTCACCCTGTCGCCATGCACCCGGTTCATGCAGAAACTGCCGAAGCACTCCGCACCCGGCAATGCCTGCCGGATGATATACGCCCGGTCATGACAACTGAAATCGTTAGACTTGAACATCACTGCACGGTAGCCAGCCGCCATTGCATTCTTCATAAAGCCATATTCATCCACCGACCGCTCACGTGAATCCGGGCGGCAATGCAGATGGATGTCGCACACGCCTTTCAATAATTCATCTTTGGTAAACTTGTTATCGTTCTTCTGTTCCTGCAACAGATTCATCGCTTGCCCCGGTATCGCCGTGGAAGCAAGCAATGCCCCTCCCGTCAGGGCGGAAGTCCTGATAAAGTCCCTTCTGCTTATTTTATTGTCCGTATTCATAACGCTTCTTCTTTTGGTGCAAAAATAGCGGTATATGACGCAAAAGGGCGTAACAAATTCACGGAGGATTGTGACGGTTTTACTGATTATAACTGAAATATAAACGCCATAGGCTTCCACATCAACGCCAAATGCTTCCACGATAGCACTAAGCGATAGACTTTTGTCTGCCATGCCTTTACTTTGCATTGCCAAGCGGAAGGATATTCCCGGAATGTGGAGGATGAGGACATAAAGTGCCACAAGCTGCCACCTCACTGCATATCCATCGCATTACGGAGAATACCCCTTTACTTTGCAGGCAAAACCGAGTATCAACATTAAAACAGTATCGAAAATGGAAGTTTTGATTATTCAGAAAGAGGCGTTCGAGAAAATGGCGGCGAAGTTCAGCCGTTTCACGGAACGGGTGGATGCCATCCTCAGCAAGCAAGGAGGCAAGTCATTGAACGGATGGATGGACAGCCAAGAAGTCTGCCGACAGCTTAACATCAGTCCACGAACCTTGCAGACGTTGCGCGCCAACGGCACGTTGGCTTATTCGCAGATTAACCACAAGGTGTTTTACAAGCCGGAGGACGTGATGCGTATCGTCAAGCCTGTGGAGCGTAAACGGGCGGACAAAGCCGTTTGATTATGATTGTACCACTAAATCCAATGAAACAATGAGTGAAATGATTAACAAGAACCATGCGCTGGTCGCCCAGTTCGGCGACACGCTTGACCGTCTGCTGGACGGCATTGAGAACTTCGTGGCAAACAGCCGTCCGACTTTGGGCGGTGAACGCTTCCTGACGGACAGGGAGATGTCGGCACGGCTGAAAGTGAGCCGCCGTACCTTGCAGGACTATCGCAACAACGGGATGATAGCCTATTACCAGTTGGGCGGCAAGATTCTCTACAAGGAATCGGACATCGAGCGGATGCTTGCCGCAAATTACCGGAAAGCGTTCAGATAGCATCGTAAAAGGAATACGACCAAAGGGCATCAGGTCGTATTCCTTACCGTGTCTGGTCGTATATCCTTTATATCAACAGCTATGATATGCCGTTGGCGAAAAGAACAAACATAGAGGTTCTTTCCGACTGGCGGCATACAGTTTCCTCATGACAAACCGCCTGAAAGCCATGCATTCCTTAGTCCGCAGCCGGAAGGCAATAGCTATCACCATTTCAAGACTGTACACATCATAGCTTATCCCGTTGTCCTGCCTGACGTAGCGCATGGTGTCGCTTTCCAACAACTCCATATTCTTGTAAATGGCACGGATTGCCCTGCGGATGTCGCAGCCGAACACATTGAATGCATCGGACATTTCCTGCTGCGTCATCCAAACGGGAACGGTCGGAATAGTGACCGCACTGTTTTCGCTGATTGTAATTATTCCACGTTCCATTTTCATTCCTCCTTGTTCGTTAAGGTGTCCTTTGTTTTCTTTTCCCTTGACGCTCCTGTTCCATAGGCACGTCTGAAAGCCATCAGGTTGTCCATGTCCTTGGATATTTTCTTGTCAGTAACCTCCGCGTACCGTTGGGTGGTTCTTATTCCGGAGTGGCCCATCATCTTGGCGATGCTCTCGATGGGTATGCCCTCTGAAATTAAGAACGTTCCGAAGGAGTGCCGACTTTGATGGTAGGACAAGTTTTCTTTCCGCCCTATCGCAACGCCCAGCTCGTGTATCTCGAACCACATCTCGTCACGGCTCGGAAGCGGGAACACGGGCTTGGTGTCGTCCGTGGTGTTGTAAAGGTCGAGTATCTGTTCCGCTATCGGGTGCAGGGGGATGAACGCCTCCACGTTGGTTTTCTTGTGGTTGATGCGGATGTAACGCCTGCCGTCCGCTGTTCTGCCGATGTGGTGCGGATGGAGCAGCATGGTGTCCACATACGCCAGTCCCGTGAAGCTTGAAAACAAGAACGCCCTCCGCCCCAGCTCCTGCAACGGGTCGAGCATCGGGGTTTCAAGGATGGCTTTCAGTTCCGCACGGCTGATGTGCCTGTGCTTCGGCGCGGGCTTCTTCTCGTATTCCATGTCCTCCAACGGGTTGGCGCGGAGTATCTCGTAATCCACGGCAAGGTACACCAATTTGCTCAGCCAACAGAGGCACTTGTTCGTCTGTGAGGGACTGAAGTTCTTGTAGCGTTTCAGAAAGGCTTTATAGGAACTGCCGAAGTCCTCTGTGATGTCGGTGAACCCGATGTCCTCCTTGCCCAACGAGGTAAGGTAATCTTTCAGGTATTTTTGATAATATCCCGAATGGCGGTAGGTGGACGTGGAATTTATCTCCTTTGAACGGGCGAGCAGCCGCTCGCGTTCCCTTTCACCCATCTGCAACAGCTTGGTGGGGATGACCGCCCTTTTCGCCAACGTATTTTTCAGCAGTTCGGCACTCACCACGTTCTGTTTCTTCAATGTTTCATCGTAGGCAAGCTCTACGGACTTGCGGAATTCCTGCAAGCGGTTGTTCTCTCTGACGGTGCGGATGGTTCCCGTCTTGCTGTTCCAGTCTTCGGGTTTGCAATAGATGCCCGTCGCCATCGTGGAACTCTTGCCGTCTATGGTGATGCGGCACAGGACGGCGGTCGTGCCGTCAGCCTTCACCTTGTTTCGGTTGATATACGGTAATATGGAAAATGTACTGCGCATAATTGCAATGTTTTTAGGTTATTGATTTTAATTGGTTACAAAACAAGTTTCAAGTCCTTGGTCGCCTCAATGTATTTGTCCATGTCCTCAAAGAGCTTTTTCGGGGTGACACGGACATAGACCTGCGTGGTGGTTATATCGGAATGCCCGAGCATCCGGCTGATGGTTTCAATCGGTACTCCGGCTTCCAGCGTAATCAGCGAGGCGAAGGAGTGACGTGCCTGATGATAGCACAAGCGTCCGCTTACTCCTGCAAGTACGGCAAGTGATTTCATGTGCCGTTGGAGGTTCGGGTGGTGTATCATCGGGAACAATGTAGGACGGTTGTCGTCATGGTACTTCTCTATCAGGGCGAGTGCTTCGGGCAGCAGCTTCACGCTTGCCCGAAGTTCGTTCTTCTTGCGGCGGTATTTCAGCCAGAGGCTTCCCTCATCGTCGGTGTAGAGGTTCTCACGGGTGACGCTCACAGCATCCGCATAGGCGGTTCCCGTATAGCAGGCAAACAGGAAGAGGTCACGGGCGAGGATGTGCGTAGTGCGCCATGCGGGTATCTCCACGTCGCGTATCTTCTCGAAGTCCTCGCGGCTCAACGCCCTCGGTGTCCGTTCCGTCTTTTGCGGCAGGGTGAAGTTGGCGAAATGGCATCTTTCGGCATAGCCCTCCTTGTAGGCGATGCGGCATACCTTTTTCAATATGGCAAGATAGTGGCGCACCGTATCCACGGCATATCCTTTCACGTCCATCACGAAGTTCTGGTAGTCGTGGATGAACTGTTCGGTAAGCTGCCCGAAAGCGATGTCCTTCGTCTTGAACTGCCACGGGATGAACTCGCCCAGCGTCTTTCTCATGTAGTAATAGCCGGGGTATGTTCCTTTGGCACGGTCGATGCCGATACGCGCCTTCAAATCCTCGCAGATGCGGTCGGTCATCCGCAGCAGTGTCATCTGCGTTTCCATGCTGCCTTGGAACAAGTCCTTGACCGCCGTAGCGTCAAAGTCCTGCCCGCGTTCAACCAGCGTGTCAAACGCCGCATTGACAGCAAGCAGCAGCTTGTCTAATTTTGCGTTGGTTTCCACCGCCTCGCGGCTCTTGCCGTCCAGACGGCTTTCCCTCGCGTTCCATAACTCCGGCCTGCACGACAGTTTGCAGCCGAACTGCGCCATCGTGCGGTTCACCGTGATACGACCCATTATCGGGACTTTGCCCGACTTGTCCGTTCCGCTCTTTTTCAGGTAGAGCAGCACCTTGAATTTCTCGATTTTCATACGCTCACACTTTTTTGATGCAAAGTTACTTTGAGTGCAAGCGTTCATTGATTTGCAGAACGGTGCGTATCGGCGCAATCGGAACGGGCGCACAACAATTTCATTTTCCGAGCGTTACCTGTCCTTGCTTCGGTAACAGGCGGCTAACGGCTTGGTAACTGAAATGCCTCGCCATTCCGCACTCCGTTGCGTTTCCAGCATCCGGCAGAATAATGCGAAACCGCTCATTTCAAACGGATTGCGTTTTGTTGTCACTTGTTTGCTAACGGCTGCTTTGTGGGTTCTGTTCCATACCAGCCGCCACACATTCGCCAGCACCGTTACTTTAGCCAATAATATCTCACTGGAAGTCGTTTCTAAGATGCTTGGTCATACTAATACCAGAATGACCACTCATTATGCCAAACTGATAGATAAGTGCATAGGTGAACAAATGGATAGGCTCATGGAAACATTTACTGGAGATTCAAACCTCTAAACCTTACCAACTAAGATTATCCCACTTGCAGTTATTGTGAGTGGGATTTTCTTTTTTACTTTTGCATATAAACCTATAATTATTAACAATGGAACTAACAGAAGAAAATCTTGAATATATCACTTTCGTTGCTATGGGATATTGCCACTTACCAAAATTTAATGATGAATATTCCAAATTGAATGCTTCAATTCATGCTAAAAGCATTTTTAAAGCAAGATACGAAACTCTAAATGAAACATTTCAAAAAGCCTATCAAGAATATAGCCAAAATGAAAAAATCAAATCTACTATAAATATTTACCAACTGGATTCAGATAAACTATGGCTGTTGTTTTTATTTATTACAGATTTTACAGAAAGTTGTTTCTATGAAGATACAAATATAGAAGAACATTCAATATCAGATTTCTGTAAAGAGTGCATTTCATTAATTGAAAATAGTAACGATGTTAATATTACCATTACCTCACCTGATAAGAGAATTAGCCTAAAAAATCCTGTATTTATAAAAACGTTCAAAGATTTTTGTGAGATACTAATTCAACAGTCCAATAATAATTTAATAAATAACAGGTTCTATCAAACAATCATAGATGAAAAGAATAAACATGAAATTAAAAAGATAAAGCTTTTTGTTAAGATGTTCAGGTACTTCTTAGATAACCATGTAAAAGTACGGAATCCAAGCAAAATGACATTTATTGGAAAACTTCTGTATTTGGGAAATTTTGTAACAGAAGAATCATATTTAACGGAATACAATCCTATACCTATAACAACAAAGAACAAGTTCAAAATAAAATTATATGGTACAGTTTTTATTAATGGAAGAGAATATATAAAAGACCCTGATGATATAGGAAAACGCATAGCTGATAATATAAAAAAATGCACAGATATTACTCCAACAAGCATTTCTAACTATATTGATTATCCTCTTGATTTCTAACATATTAATATTTAGGGAAAACTAAAGCGTTAGTTACCCTAAATCCTCTTCTTCTATTTTTCTTCTTGCTTCATTATTTTGCTCCTACCTTTGCAGTACAATCAAAAAGTTAAGTGCGCATAGGCTTGATGATTATAATGTTAAACTAAAAAAAATAATAATATGACAGATAATAAAAACTTAGTTGAAAACGAAAACGTAGTAGTAAACAACAATAATAATAAGGAAATGAAACAAGAAGTAACTTATAAAACAGTAAAAGCCAATATCAATGGCACAGTAGAAAACATTATTTTGGGATATTCCATCTATAATATGGAAAGACCAAAAGATAAAGCAGACCTGATTTCTCTTATTGATAAGGAGAAAATACTGGACGTAATTTTCCATTTAGGAAATGCTGATATATTTTGGAATGAGGGAATAGAGTTGAAAGATGCAAATGGAAATATCATCCCTAAAGATACTCCAAATGTTTATGTTCCATGCGATACTGCCGACACTTATTGGAGATTTGAAGTAGATGATACCTTACAGAATGTGGAAGTACACCAATTTAAATCCCTACAAGAGTACGGACAGGCTATTGGTAACACAACACTTTATAGCCGTAAACCAAACAATGTTGAATCTTTAGGTTTTGCATCCATTGCATCTAAGAATCCGACCTATAGTTCAATTTACAATTTTGCCAAGAAACATAGTATTCCTATGAATACTGCCATGCTGTTTTTTGATGTAAAATTAAAACAAACTCAAACAATGCAGTTGGCTATGGGCTTAAAAGTAAAGGATATTCCTGAATTAAAGAGAACGGAAGAAGAAGCAGAAGAATTGATTGAATCGGTTGAAATGGTTTTTGGAAAGCAGGAAAAAGGTAAAAGATATGCCATCAATTCCATTAATACAACTATCCGACAGTTTAATTTAGAAACTGTTCTTGACGCATTGGCTAAAATTCCAGCATCAATCATAACGACATATAAGATGAGTGAATGCCATGAGAAAGAGAACTGTTTGGTTGCTGAATTAGTATTATTTATTTGTGAAATGCAAGAAAAACAGGCTGCTTAACTAATTTGAAGCCCATGTGACAGGTGGGCTTCTCTACTCCAAATTTTGTAGTTTGGCATTTCAGCCCTATAGAACTACCTCAATTTATACCTTTTATGAACTTTAGACATAGCCTTTGTTCATTTATTGGTATTGGAGCTAACAATTTCTTAAAAAACAATAATATATGGCAACCAAGTTAGATATTCAAGAAAAAGATGGATTCCTTATTATGAATGATTTTCCTGATAATTGCATTTTTAATAAGGTGAAAACAGGTTGTGGTGCAACAACTATTGCGCTTACAAATAACGAAAACTATATTATAGCCGTTCCAACAACTGAACTTATAGAAAATAAATGTTACCCTGTTAAAGGAATAAATGGAAATATGAAATTCTGGAAAAGAAGTGAACGTAAAGCAGGATTAAGTCCAGTAATTAGTAATCTGTTTGGCTTATATGGGAATTTCACCTATGAACTTAAAAGGAAATTAAAAGACTACTTATCTACTACAGGAATAAAGAAAATAATTTGTACTTATGATAAAATAGATAAGTTAGTTGAATTTATCAACCCAAAGGAGTTTAAATTATTAATTGATGAATATCATAATTTCCTTAAACAGTATTCATTCAGGAATAAGGCTATAGATGGTGTTCTTGCTCACTTCAAGGAATTTAAATCTTATTGTTTCATATCTGCCACACCTATTCCAGAAGTTTTTAAACCTACTATCATTAGTGTCCAATAAAAATGGACTAGTTAAAAAATTAATCAAATAGTCCTTCAAAAAGGGGATAATCGAGTTCTTTGACATCGTTGAAA
>ERZ827520.255-NODE-255-length-90822-cov-6.996100_pt1 | contig 90822 bp, 81 predicted proteins | sample MGYA00519581_ERZ827520 | MGnify/ENA primary metagenome ERZ827520 (study PRJEB31778, sample SAMEA3449339) | human gut metagenome | biome: human gut; feature: human-associated habitat; material: faeces | place: United Kingdom | collected 2010/2012 ... | reverse complement strand
CTTATAGCCGCATCATCACAGGCTTTGACCTGCAGCCCACGCTCTCCACAGAGGGTCCCTACAACGCACTAAGACAGACCGTTGACTTCTACCAGAAGCATGGCTTTGACCTCAAAGGACTCATCTTCCATAGCGACCGAGGCTGTCAATACGTCTCCAAGCAGATGACCGACTACGAGGCCAGCCTAGGCATCGTAACCAGCGTTACCCAGACCGGCAACCCTCTCCACAACGCTATGGCAGAGCGACTTAACGGGATCATCAAGAACGACTGGCTCTACAACTTTGAGGACAAACCCATAGAAGAAGTTCGGGAGATCCTCTCGCAAACGATTGCTCTCTATAACACAGCGCGTCCTCATCGAGCCCTCAACAAGAAGACTCCGATGCAGATGCTCATACCAGATTACCCCAACCCTCTAACCACACAACCCTCTAAGAACCAGACATCTAAGAACGATTCACCAACAGCTCCGAGTCTCAAAACTCCGAGTCCATGCCGCCTAACTCCCAACAAAGAGCTATCTTTGTGTACCTCCGCAGTAAAAACGACCACAAGTCGTGTACCCCAGCAGGAGCAAAACTAACAGATGAGTACACTCACAGGACTAACAAAAATCACCCGAGTACCATCTCAGTAACACCTCCCCAACTGTGTACTTTTTTCAGGAAGAGGACAAAGTTCCGAAGAATTTTTTCGTTCCTCCGTGAAGAATCAAAAAAACCTCCGAAGAAATTTTTGATTTCCTCGGAGGTGGAAGATTAGAGATTAGAGATTAGAGGTTAGAAATTAGAAATTAGAGATTAGAGGGAGAAGAGATCGGAGCCATCGGAGCCATCAGAGTGATCGGAGCTATCGGAGTCCCCTCTAGCTTCTAATCTCTAACCTCTAGCTTCTAACCTCTTTTTTGTACCTTTGACCGCTAAATAGATTACACACCTAACAACTATGATGGACTCTATCAAGCAAATATATAAGATCGGTCACGGACCGAGCAGTAGTCATACGATAGCTCCTATGAGAGCTTCGAAGATGTTTCTGACACAGATTAAGGAGTTGCCCGTGGATCGTATTGAGGTGACCCTCTACGGGAGCCTTGCTGCTACTGGCAAGGGGCACATGACCGACCAAGCGATACTCTCTGTGCTCAACCCTGTTCACCCGACGACAATCCTCTGGGAGCCTCGTGTGGAGCTCACCTTTCACCCCAATGGGATGAGGTTTGTCGCTTTTGACAAGGAGGGCAAGGAGCTTAAGGAATTTAAGGTTTACAGCATCGGTGGCGGTACGCTCGCCAACGAGAGCTTCAACGAGCAGGTCACCACGCCTGTATACGAACTCTCCACGATGGCTGATATTATAGAGTACCTGGACCAGCGGGGTCTCTCGTACTGGGAGTATGTAGAGAGTTGCGAGGGACCCGACATATGGGACTACCTCGCAGAGGTCTGGGAGGTGATGAAGCAGAGTGTCCATGAGGGCTTGGCTGCTGAGGGTGTCCTGCCAGGTGGTCTGCGCTTGCGCCGTAAAGCGGCCGATACGTTGGTCAAGTCTCTGAGTTACAAGGATAGTGTCAAGACGCGTGGTATGGTCTACTCCTATGCCTTGGCGGTGAGTGAGCAAAATGCAGCTGGCGGACGGGTCGTCACGGCTCCTACGTGTGGTTCGTGTGGTGTGATGCCAGCAGTACTCCTTTACCTACAGGAGACGCGTAGCTTCCGTGATGAACGTATCCTGCGTGCCTTGGCGACGGCAGGACTTTTTGCCAATGTGGTGCGTACGAACGCCTCAATCAGTGGTGCTGAGGTAGGTTGTCAGGGCGAGGTGGGTGTCGCCTGTGCTATGGCTGCAGCTGCGGCTAGTCAGCTCTTCGGCGGGACGCTCCATCAGATCGAGTATGCGGCCGAGATGGGCTTGGAGCATCACCTGGGGCTTACTTGTGATCCTGTCTGCGGACTGGTGCAGATCCCCTGTATCGAGCGCAATGCCTTTGCGGCTAGTCGTGCGCTGGATGCGAATACTTATGCTAACTTTACCGATGGTCGTCACCGTGTGAGCTTTGATCAGGTGGTCGCAGCGATGCACCAGACGGGCAAGGACCTGCCGAGCCTCTACAAGGAGACGGCTGAAGGTGGACTTGCACTCCTCCACGAGAAGTACGGTGGCAAGATCCTCATCGAGGACTAAGTCTTATTACCCATCTCATGCGCTTATGAAAGCAACCATCCGGATAGTCAATGCACACTTCTACTCCTATATAGGAGCGCTCCCCGAGGAGCAGGTGCTGGGCAATAGATATATTGTCAATCTCACGGCTACTTACGATGCCTCTCAGGCGGTTCAGAGCGACGATGTGGCCGATGCCGTGAGCTACGCGGACCTCTACAATGTGCTCGCAGACAAGATAGGCCACTCGCGAGACAACCTCCTCGAGTATGTCGCTGGACAGATACTTACAGAGATCCTAGCCAACTACAAGTTGGTCGACAGTTGCGAGATAACCATTCAGAAAGCGATCCCACCCATCGCTGGTATCATCGAAGCTGCCAGCGTCACGCTCGCAGCTAGCCGTGAGGACGACAAGTAACGGGTTACTTCTTTTGATCCTCTAGGCGACTCTGCAGTGCGTACATCTCGTCACGTAGACGCGCAGCCTCGACGAAGTTGAGCTCCTTGGCGGCGGCATACATCTGCTTGCGTACCTGCTCGATCAGCTCTGGAAGCTTGTCCTGCGTGAGGTACTCAGCGACAGGCGAGGCGACAGCTATCTCCTCCTCGACATAAGCTTCGGCTTGTGCCGAGGATTTTGTTGTTACATAGCCCTCCTGCGAGAGCGCATTCGTTCGCTTGCTCACCACCTGCGTCGGAGTAATGTGATGCTCCTCATTGTAGGCTATCTGCTTAGCACGGCGGCGGTTGGTCTCGTCGATAGTCGCCTGCATGCTGTCGGTGATGCTGTCCGCATAGAAGATGACCAGCCCGTGCACATTGCGGGCGGCACGCCCAGCCGTCTGGGTGAGCGAACGGTGCGAGCGGAGGAAGCCCTCCTTGTCCGCATCCAGTATAGCAACGAGCGAGACCTCGGGAAAGTCCAGCCCCTCACGTAAGAGATTGACTCCGACCAAAACATCGTAAGCGCCTTCACGCAGACTGTCCATAATCTGAATACGCTCCAGCGTGTCCACATCGCTGTGTATGTAGGCGCACTTGATGCCCGCTCGTATGAGGTAGTCGCTCAGCTCCTCCGCCATACGCTTCGTCAGGGTCGTGACCAGCGTCCGCTCGTTGCGCTCCGTGCGTATGACGATCTCCTCCATCAGATCGTCCACCTGATGCTCCGTGGGGCGTATCTCAATGGGCGGGTCTAGTAGTCCCGTAGGACGTATCACCTGCTCGACCACTACGCCCTCGCTCATGTTGAGCTCGTAGTCGGCTGGCGTAGCGCTGACGTAGATCACTTGGTTCGTCAGATTGACAAACTCGCTAAACTCCAGTGGTCTATTGTCCAAAGCCGCTGGCAGACGAAAGCCATACTCGACCAAAGTGGTCTTGCGCGCTCTATCTCCGCCATACATGGCTCGTATCTGCGGTATAGACACGTGGCTCTCATCGATGACCAGTAGGTAGTCATCGGGGAAGTAGTCCATCAAGCAGAAGGGACGCTCGCCCGGCTTGCGACCGTCGAAGTAGCGCGAGTAGTTCTCAATGCCCGAGCAGTAGCCCACCGCCTTGATCATTTCCAAGTCATAGGAGACACGCTCATAGAGTCGCTTCGCCTCAAAGAGATGACCCTCGCGCTCCAGCTCGGCCGTGCGGTCGCCCAGATCCTTTTTGATCTCCACGATAGCACGTTGCGTCTGCTCCTCGGTTGTTACAAAGAGGTTGGCGGGGTAGATGCGTAGATTGTCCAGCGTTCCCTGGCTCTCCGCCGAGATAGGGTCAATGATGGTGATCCGATCGATCTCATCGTCCCACAGCTCGATGCGGTAAGCCACTCCCTCAAAGGACTCAATGGCGGGAAAGATATCGATCGTATCGCCCTTCACTCGAAAGGAACCACTCACGAAGTCCGCCTTATTGTTGACATAGTAAGACTCCGCCAGGCGTCGCATCAGCGCATCCCGCTCGATTTGCATGCCCACCTCCAGCTTGATGATCTTATTCTCGAAGTCATTCGGATTGGCCATACCGTAGATACAGGAGACCGAAGCGACCACAATCACGTCGCGACGACCCGAGAGCAGCGAAGCGGTAGCACGTAGTCGTAGCTTGTCCAGCTCCGCATTGATCGCCATGTCCTTCTCTATATAGGTATCCGTATTGATCAGATAAGCCTCTGGCTGGTAGTAGTCGTAGTAGGAGACGAAGTACTCCACCGCATTGTTGGGGAAGAACGCCTTGAACTCACTATATAGCTGAGCTGCCAACGTCTTGTTGTGGCTAATGACCAGCGTCGGTCGATCCACCTGCTGGATCACATTGGCGATGGTAAAGGTCTTGCCCGAGCCCGTCACACCGAGGAGTGTCTGATGAGGCAACCCATCACGCACCCCCTGCGAGAGCTGAGCAATAGCCTCTGGCTGGTCGCCCGTCGGCTTATACTTTGAGGTTAATTGGAAGGACATGGCATCTACTTTGCTCTATTGCTGTCCGTGCTTCTGTTTGTTCTCTAGGTACTTACTGTCGAGAGCCCAAGTCAGCCGAGGCTCTAGGGATATAACCTTGCGATACCATGCCTCTGCCTGCGTCTGCTCGCCGACACCTACGTAGCACTCGGCAATCTGGATTAGGAGACTCAAGTAAAGCCACGACCCCTTGCTCTTGCCCTGCGAAACCATCGCACGCTCTGCTCGAAGAAAGTAGTCAATAGCACCCCTCTTCGCATCTCCCTTGAAGAAAGCTGGTGCGAAGTACTGCGCATTGCCTCGCTGGATCAGGCCGATGGCGTTTTGCTTGTCCATCTTGATCGAGCGATTCATCAGACTGATGCTCTTATTGCCCACGAGCGCTGCTCGGAGCCACGATATGCCGATGCGATAAGTGTAGTAAGCCGATAGATAGGCGGTCATCTCGGCGGTCTTGTAGTCGCACTCGATGAGATAGTCCACATGTGCTTTGTAGCGCTTGAGGTATTGCTCCGCCTCGCTATTTCTATCGCGCAGGATGCACTCGGCGATGTAGCCATACTCATACTCGATCAACTCAGCAATGCGTGCGTAGCTCTTATTTGGCTCAGCGTGCATACGGTCTATGACCCGCTTCCAGCTGTTGACGTCACGCTTCACATAAGCTTCGTAGACCTGCTTTTGGTCTACCGTCTGTGCCCAGCTACTCCCAGCTCCTAAGAGGAGTACGAAGAGCAAAAGTCCCAATATCTGTCTTTGTCTCATACGATTATTATCTGTCTAAGGATTAACGAAACGACCCGTGCTATGACTGCCACCTGTCAACGGAGACTTTTGCAACAGTCTCAAACGGTCTCAGTCGCTTCCCGAGCCCTTACATCCCCAAAGATACAAAACCTTATGCGAAGCGACAAAGCCTCGTATGAGACTGTTGCATAAAGGCGAATCGCTGTGTTGCTTTCGGGATTCGGCTTCGGTCACATACGGAGGTATGCTCCCTTCAGACCTCACCCTCAGCGCCTTGCGCTTCATCCTTTCTGCAAAGTCTAGACAATCTTGCAAGCAAGATTGGGCGACTGTTGACTTTTGCAACAGTCTCCGCATGCCTTGCTCGGTGTAGTCTAGTAGTTCGTAGGGGATAGGCTACTGAAAGAGTGAAATAGATGTTGTGACACTCTGGATCTCAAAAGACAGTGCAAAGGTAATATGGATGACAATGGAGGCTGCTCTCTAGTGTACTCAAGATGCGCCTATAGCCTAGACATAGTCTGACAGTACGCAAAGAGGAACAACACAACAATCTGTCCAAACTATAGAGCTGGTTGTTTCAGAGTGCCACGGCTCTGTCTATTAGTTAATTGTTGCTCACGACGAAGCCAAGCGCAGCGAGCGCAGGACGGACGGAGGCGGGGACGCCTCGCACGGTGTAGTCGCGTGGCTCGTAGGGGTGCTGGTAGTGAACGCGTTGCTGCTCGAAGGTGTCGGGCGTGGCGACCAGTCGGTGCATGATAGCTGGCAGGTCGAGCGTGTGAAGCATCGCACGCCAAGGCATCTGCCACGGCTCGCATCCCGATAGGTCTAGGGTTGGCTCCGCCAAGGGTCGAGGGTGTGCCAGCGCTATGCGCTCCTCACTGAGATCAAAGAAGTCGCACAGGTGACGCAAACTCTGCACAGCGCCCTGCGCCTTACCATGTACCGAGAAGCCCGCAATGTGTGGTGTGCCGATGAAGACACGGTCTAGTAGTGGCTGCGATATGTGTGGCTCGCCCTCCCAGCAGTCGATCACGGCTCCTGAGACCACCTTGTCGTCTATCGCACGTACCAGTGCTGCGGTATCCACGACAGCTCCACGACAAGCGTTGATCAACCAAGGTCGTTGCTGAGCACTTCGCAAGAAAGCTTCATCGACCAAGTGATAGGTGGGGTAGGCGCCGCCCTTTGTCAGAGGCACGTGGCAAGTAATGATCGTAGCCGATGAGAGGAGCGTCTCTAGCTCTACGTAGCTATCCCGCAGCGAGGGCATGGCCTCCGCAAGGTAGGGGCGTGGGAGCCCTTTGCTGTCCAACTCCTCCAGATAGCTCTGCCAGTCAGGGTGCTCATCGTAAGCCGCCACGAGAGGCGGATCGTAGAGGAGCGTCCGCATGCCGAGCGCTTTGGCACGCTGATAGATCCGTCCGCCTGTATGTCCCGTACCGATGATTCCGAGCGTTATATCCTTAGGTGCCAAACCCTGCTCTAAGGCGATACGAGCGATCGCCGTCAGGACATATTGCGCTACGGAAGCAGCGTTGCACCCAGGAGCATTGTACCAACGAATGCCAGCCTCACGGCAGTAGTCGGTATCTATATGGTCAAAGCCCGCTGTCGCCGAGGTGATCAGACGAACAGCGCTACCCTCCAGTAGTGCTCGGTCACAGTGCGTCACGCTACGGATCATCAGCGCATCGGCATCGGCAACCGCTTCGGCCGTTATCTCGCCGCTCGGCAAGTAGTGCGCCTCGACTCCGAGGGGCATGCCGTCGGCCATGTAGGGGATAGAACTATCTACAACTATTCGCAGGGACATATATATAGCTACTTAATATAAAGACCTAGACTTCGCACATCTAACGAGTAGCCCTTTGTAGGGACGCACGGTCGTGCGTCCGTTGTGTCAAAGGTTACAGGGAAGTGGTTTTAACGGGGACGGACGCCCTCTCGCTAGATACTAGCCGTGCGTCCCTACAAATCGTTACTCGTAGCCGATTTGCGAAACTGAGTACAGAGGAAGGTGACTAGAGCTACGCTCCCCATTGCAGGGGCAGTCTAGTCACCTTCGCTGTTCGTTATGCTTTACTGAACGCTACAATTACCTGAGACTGTTGCATAAAGGCGAATCGCTGTGTTGCTTTCGGGACTCGGCTTCGGTCACATACGGAGGTATGCTCCCTTCAGACCTCACCCTCAGCGCCTTGCGCTTCATCCTTTCTGCAAAGTCAGGGCAATCTTGCAGGCAAGATTGTGAGACTGTTGACTTTTGCAACAGTCTCTACTTGATCACACCGAGCTCTTTGCCAATCTTGATAAAGGCAGCGATCGCCTTGTCAAGGTGCTCACGCTCGTGAGCTGCTGAGAGCTGTACGCGGATACGAGCCTCGCCCTTGGGTACGACTGGATAGTAGAAGCCAGTCACATAGATACCCTCCTCGAGGAGACGTGCAGCGTAGCGCTGAGATAGGGGAGCGTCATAGAGCATCACGGCACAGATAGCGCTCTGTGTAGGCTTGATATCAAAGCCCGCAGCGAGCATCTTATCACGGAAGTACTTGACATTCTCCATTAGCTTGGTGTGCAGCGAGTCATCCTCCTCCAGCATCTTGAAGACCTCAAGACCAGCACCGACGACTGCGGGGGGTAGTGAGTTAGAGAAGAGGTAAGGTCTAGAGCGCTGACGTAGCATCTCAATGATCTCCTTAGGACCAGCCGTAAAGCCACCGATAGCACCGCCGAAAGCCTTGCCCAGCGTACCCGTGTGGATGTCGATACGGTCGAAGCAGTCAAACGCCTCAGCGACACCACGACCCGTCTTGCCGACGACACCAGCCGAGTGGCACTCATCGACCATGACGAGCGCATCGTACTTGTCAGCGAGGTCGCAGATCTTGTCCATAGGAGCTACGTTGCCGTCCATACTGAAGACACCGTCCGTGACGATGATGCGGAAGCGCTGCTCCTGAGCCTCCTGAAGGCACTTCTCGAGCTCCTCCATATTGGCATTAGCGTAGCGATAGCGCTTAGCCTTGCAGAGGCGTACACCATCGATGATGGAAGCGTGGTTCAGCGAGTCGCTAATGATCGCATCCTCTGGGCCAAAGAGAGGCTCGAAGACACCGCCATTGGCATCAAAGCAAGCAGCGTAGAGGATCGCATCCTCCGTGTGGAAGTAGTGAGCGATAGCCTGCTCGAGATGCTTGTGGATATCTTGCGTACCGCAGATGAATCGTACGCTACTCATACCGTATCCGTGCGAGTCCATCATATCCTTAGCAGCCTTGATGAGGCGAGGATTGTCAGATAGACCTAGATAGTTGTTAGCGCAGAAGTTCAAGACATCCTTACCCCCCTGTACCTTGATGGCAGCCGTCTGAGGGGTGATGATAATGCGCTCCTCCTTGTAGAGACCCGCATCCTTAGTGTCCTGGATCTCCTTGGTGAGGAAGTTCTTCAGTTCTTTGTACATGATATTATGTGGTAAAGTTATTAGACAAGAGTGGGTGAGCCAAGCGTGGCCCGATAGATCTCTTACTCCTCAGCGGGCGTCTCGCTAGCCTCGCTAGTCTCCTCAGGCGCAGGCTCCGAGAAGTCGGTATGACCCGTCTCAACGAGGATATTGTACCAGCGGAAGATCTTCTTGATATCGTTGTCGTGGACACGCTGGCGGTCGTACTCAGGGAGCACCTCTGCAAAGAGGTCAAAGTAAGCCTCCTTGCCACTAAGGCTCTTGAGGTCTATGGGCTTGCCCTCGTACTTGTCAAGGAGTGTCTGTAGGATCACGCGCAGTGGCGTCTCCTCGGTCATCGTGTAGATTGATATATCGCCTAGCGATACGACACGATCGGAGGCGTAAGCGGGGATACGACGCTTCGTCTCTAGATCCTCGACGATGATACTATTCTTGGTGTGGGTCAGGAGCTTAAAGAGTCCTGGCTTGCCTGAGATGGATAAGATTTCTTTGAGCATAAACTATACTATGTGGCGAAAGCCCCCAAGGCTCTCATTATATCTATCTGCAAAGATACGAAATTAGAGATTAGAGGATAGAGGTTAGAAGTTAGAGGTTAGAAGATAGAGATTAGAGGATAGAGGTTAGAGATTAGAGGATAGAGATTAGAGGCTAGAGATCCTAGCTTCACTAGTGCCACTAGGAGCACTAGAGCCACTAGTGCTAACGGCTAACCGTCAACCGCCAACCGCTAACCGCCAAGCCACCACCCAGCTCCTCTACCGAGGAAATCGCAAATCTCCAGGGAGAAAACGAAAATTCTCCACGGAACCGGGAAATAAAAGTTCGGAAGAATGAAATGAAACTTCGGAAGAAAGAAATCAAAGTTCCGAAGAATTTTTTTATTCCTCCGTGAAGATTCGCAGATCTCCACGGAGGAATTCCTCGATTTCCTTGATAGTGCCACTGATGAAGTCATCCCGTCTCACCCTCCCGACGACCCCATAGCAGTGGTTAGTCTAGTCGTGGCTTCACCCAGCTGTCTAGGCGCGAGGTGAAGTGCAGCCCGGGGATGGTTCGCTCGGGGTGATCTACTTGTAGTGTGCTCAGTAGCGTGTAGTTCGTCGCGTCTAGTGCGTAGTAGCTTGTGACATCGGCTGTGGAGACCTTGAGCGTGTAGCTGTCTAGGTCGTTGCCGATGATGGTGAGATCCTCACGGAGCGGATCCCATGAGGGGATCTCTAGGCGACAGGAGCGATAGCCCTCACGCTCGATCAGATAGAGCTGATGATCTCGGGTTGAGATGAGACCGATGTGTCGGCGACTCGGTAGCTCCCAGACGAAGGCCTGGGCAGCCTTCACGCCTTCGGGCAGGTCAATAGCCCGCAGGTAGGGCTTTCCAGCCATCTGCTTGAAGTGAAAGAGTTTGCCACGCTGGTCAATGAGGAGGTAGCCGTTGTCATATTCCTTTTGCGCAGTGGCATTGCCTGCTACGCATTGGGCGGGGAAGGCGAAGCCTTTCTCCTGAAAGAGCTTCGTATAGAGAGCGCTTTTCGCCTTGTCGGTCTGATTGCTCTTCATATCGACGAACTCGATCGCTTGCCCTGTGATGCGAAAGAGATCGGTGGGCATCTCCAGCTTGACCCTCCGTGAGGCGCTCTCAAGGAGTGGGTAGAGCGCCACGGCAGGCGCAGCGAGAGTGCGTGGCGAACAGCGGAAGGTGACTGCTCCCCGCTGTATAAGCTGCGGGGTCACAGCCTCTCCATAGAGCGTGTCGGGGAGGCGACCATCGGTCAGGAGCTGACGGTAGTAGAAGGTGGGGAGTAGGCTGTCGACCTCCTCACGACTATACTGCATACCCTGACCACTACGGTAGCTCATCGTACCCTCGTCGTGATCTGTGATGATGAAGTCGCCTAGGAGCTGACTGTAGATGGTGAATGGCTCACGGCTCGCATCGGCTCGGAGGTAGTTGTACCACCAGGGGATCTGCCAGATGATGAGTAGTGCGACGGTGATGTATAGGAGTATTGTGGCTATGCGCTTCATAGTAGTCTAGTCTTGTCGTCCCTCTTTGAAGCGGCTCACGGAGAGCCACACGAGTGTCGAGGAGAGGATGGTATAGATAAGTAGCGTAGGCAGGAAGGGTGCGTAAGCTCCTGCTGTGGGGGAGATGAAGTTGATGCGTATCAAGAGTACAGCGACTAGGGTGTAGAGGATGCGTCTACGCCAAGTGGGCTCTAGGAGTATCCAACTCATCAGGAGGTAGCCGAGGAAGCCCGCCAAGATCCAGGGCAATGTGGCGGAGAGGACGTAGGCGAGGAGCTCGTAAGCTAAGACTCCTTGCAGTCCGATGAAGAGGACACCTATGTATAATAAGGTGTGCCATAGCAGTAGTGTCACCCCGCAGGCGAGCATCTGGTAGGTCGAGCGGAGTGGTGACTGAGGCAGGTGCAGGGTGAGCTTGAGGCTACGACGAGAGAGCTCTGGCGCAAACTGAGCGATGGCGCAGAGCAAGCCTAAGATGAGGGGTACGTAGCGCATACTCTCTACGAAGACTACTCCCTTCTGTATCATCACGAGCCAGATATGGTCAGCGCCTTGTAGGGCGATGGCTCGATGTATGCGTATGACGCCGTAGAGCGGTACGGCTAGTGCGACGAGTGTCGATAGCAGTGCGTATAGTCGGAGCTTGAGCCACTCCTTATATATTATAGAGGTAAACATATAGATAGCGTTAATACTTACCAGTGAGTCCTATGAAGGCATCTTCGAGTGTCGTCTCGTGTGCCGTGAGATCTTGGTAGGATACACCAGCCTGAGTGAGTCGCTCGGCGACCTCTGGCAGGGGGAGAAATGAGTAGCACTCTCCACTTCTATGGTGCGCCTCAAGGTGGTACAGTCCGTCAATCTCAGGGAGAGGACGATCGTCCGTGAGGGTGCATCTGTAGAGGCGCCCTTCGCTTAGGATCTCAGCGACTGGGCGCTGTAGGAGTATAGAGCCGTAGTCCATGATGATGCAGTCATCGATCAGGCGCTCCATATCCTGGATAATGTGGGAGGTGAGGAAGATCGTGGTGCCCTGCTCCTTGGCATAGTGATGCAGGTAGTCTACAAAAAGCCTTCGATAGCCAGGGTCTAGTCCCATCGAGAAGTCATCGAGGATGAGTAGCTTGGGGTTTTGCGCTAGGAGCAGTCCGAGAGCGACCTGCGAGCGCTGGCCACAAGACATACGACTGAGGTGCTGCCTCTCGGTGACCTTGAGTAGCTCCATCAACTCGTAGTAAGCCTCCTTACGCCACTTCGGATAGAAAGGTGCGTAGAAGCGCTCTATCTGCCGTATAGTCATGAAGCTATACTGAACGTGTCCCTCGATGAGTAGCCCGATGTCTTGTCTTAGTCGGTCAGGCATGCGGGTGATGTCTTCGCCTAGGATACGACAGACGCCCGACTTAGGGCGGAGGAAGCCACTGAGGATGTTGATTGTGGTGGTCTTGCCAGTACCGTTCTTGCCAAGCAGACCGAGGATGCGACCACGAGGCACGGCAAAGGATAGATCACGGTAGATCAGCCGCTTGCCGTAGTAGTGGGTCAGGTTGTGACACTCTATTAAGTTGTCCATGTTAGTTAAGTGGTATAAGGGGTGGCCGACTACATTTATAGGAAGAGGAAGAGCAGTGGTACCGCCAGCCCGATCAGTAGGAGGATGCCACCACGTCCTATGAGTCCACGTCGCCCAGGCACGATGAGTAGTCCCGTGAGGGTGATGAGTATGAGCCCGATGGCTAGCACATCAGCGACGATCGTCCACCAGCGCCCTGGATTGTAGTGTAGGCGTGTCATAGAGCTGATGAGCGGGCGTCGCTCGATCGACTCGTAGACGGCTACCCCCGTTGAGGTGTCAATGAGTAGGGTGGCACGTCCCTTGAGGAATACTTTGAGCGTATGGTCGTCGGGGTAATAGTGCTTGGTATAGCTCCCCGACAGGTCTATATCGTCTAGGAGCTTACGGACGGCTGGCGCATCCAGGCGTCCAGTAGCTTGTAGCTCTTCTAGCGGGATCTGATACTCTCGCTGGGTGATGATGTAGTGTGGATTGATCGAGTCTCGGTGATTCATGTAGAGACCCGATAGGGCATAGATGAATATAAGCGTAGCAAGTAGGTAGGAGAGGTCACGGTGTAGTAATCTACTCCAGCGACGTACGCTCCTACCTACTTTCTTGAAGTTTACTCTCATAGAGTCTTGTCAGTTCCAGATGTGGGTTACTGCTGCTCTATCTTATAGCTTGTAGCATCGATATGGTAGAAGGAGAGGTATGCCTTGCCTTCCTTAGCTTCGCGCTCAGCGATCTGCTTGCGAAAGTCTGCGATGCGCGCCTCAGGCGTGTCGGCCGTTTCGCCACGAGCCTTCTTTTCATTGGCGCAGCCAGCCTTGCCCTCGCCATGCTCTTTGGCGGCTTGAGCTTTGAGTTGCTCCTCCCAGTTTTGCAGATAAGCCTCGTCGATACGATCCTCGACAAGCTGTCCTGTGACGGAGACTATGCTGTTGATACACTCCTGGGCAAAGGCGCCCATCTCCTCACTGGCCTCAGCGCGGATCACCTTGGTGTCATCGCTACCCATGAGGAAGGCTTTCTTAGCGCCATGCTTGCATAGGTGGGTGCAGATGCCCTGCACGGTAACCGTCTGACCAACGAGACTATCGGCAGAGGCGAGGAGCGAGTCCACCTCCATATAGGTCGGTGCCTCCGTCTCTGCGGTTGCGGTCTGATCTTGATCTTGTTTTTGCTTATTGCACCCGATGAGTGCGAGGGAGAGTAGTGCTGCGAGGAGCACGAGTGATAGTTTATTGTTCATATGCTTGGGTGTGAAAACTATGCTTTGAGATAATAGCGTGTGAAGTGAGAGCTTCACAGATTTGCTTATAAAAGAGGATAGTCCCTCTCCTCCACATAGGGAGAAGAGGGACGAAACAGATTAGATGGCGGGGATGTAGACACGATAGGTCTCACGAGCCGTCTGGATGAAGTAGACACCGGCAGGTAGTGCGATCTCCATATCTCCAGAGAGTAGTTGCTGTGCGACCATCTCACCAGCTGATGTGTAGATAGCTACTGGACGAGCCACATCGCTATGTACGTAGAGCGTACCAGCAGCGGTAGCAATAGAGAGCTTGGTTGCTGCAATCTCCTCAACAGCTGTATTGGTCTGACCAGATAGTGTGACAATCGTCTTGACATCGCCAGAGGTTAGGACGAGCTGAGCTGTCGCCTTGGCATTAGCTGCGATGGTCTTGTCAGGCGTGTAGGTTACCTTGAGGGTGGCAGGCTCATTGGAGATGGCGATCTCGCTCTTGTCCACAGAGTAGTACTTAGCACCCTCACCCTCGATCGTACAGGTGATAGCGCTCATGAGGTTCTTCTGTGTGACGGTCAGATCGACAGACTTATGCTCACCGACAGGTATCATCGAGAAGTTGATCTCGCTCTGAGATGCCTTGATGTACTGCTCTGTCTCAGTCATTGCGTAGAGATAGACCTCGTAGCTGGCACCGCCAGAGGTGAGGGTAAGCTTGCCGATACGCTCTTCGGGCGTCTTGGTGACTGCCGTCTTGAACTGTATCTCGAGAGCTCCACCCGTAGCGGGTAGCTCCTTGAGTTGTGCCGTAAAGCCTTCGCCAGAGCATGTCACCTGGATCGGATCTTTAAGGTCAGACGCTAGGACCTGTAGGGTGCCCTTACCCTCTGATAGGTGAAGCGCCTTGCAACTAGCAGAGACTGAGGGGAAGGGGAGCTTGTGGGCAACAAAGAGGCTAAACCAGTCTTTGTATGTCATCTCCTTATAGCCCTCGGTCGTAAGGAGCTGCGCACTATTGCTACAACGCGCACCTGCCACATAGCTATTGGCAACGATATCGCCTCCGAATGAGGTCATAGCTTTACTTACCATGGGGTAGTCTTGTACAGAACCCTCAGAGAGGTTGAGGTCTAGCACACGGTAGTAGGTCTGCGCTCCTGAAGCATAGGCATGCAGGATGACTCGATCTCCTTGCGTGGAGATAGCCGTACAGTTGGAGAACCCCTTCTCTGGAAGTAGCGTATGCCACTTCGCATTGGGCTTGCCCGTAGCTTTGTCTATCGCTAGAGCGTAGCCTCTGTGCATCTTGACTTTTTGTTCAAGGATTACATTTCCCTCGGCATCAACGAGAGCACCGGCACAGCGGCCTGCGACATAGACCTTGTCCTTGCCGACAGCTATACCATCGACAAAAGCAAGCTTCATAGTGTGCTCGGGGACAGCCTTGACATCAATCTGAGAGATCCACGAGACCTTTAGATCTGTGTCTAGGCAGAGGGTGACAAGGCTCTCCTTGTCGCTGGGGATGAGTTGCTTGCCATCGATGGTGATAGGGGTCTTCTCCTTAGTTCCTGTGAAGCGTCCAGCCGCATAGAGCTTGCCGTCTTGATACTTGATGACCGTTAGCATAGAGCGCCCGATGGGGTCTCCCTGCTCGGTGAGATACTTGAGAAGGTTACCTTTGTTGTCAAACTTGAGGATGAAGAAGTCTCCCATCTGTTTCTGTGAGTCACCATTCCACTTGACATTGTTCTTTGCTTTGATAGTCGTCTTGCCGATGGTTATGGCCGTGCGGACGAAACCACAGACATAGATATTGCCCTCGGGATCTATAGTCGTGCCCTTGAAGTCGCAACCTGTAGGTGTACCGTAGCTATAGCGAGTTGCATCGGGCATAGGTTTATGATCTACTTCAAAAGCCTTGTGATACTCGATCTGTCCCGCAGCACTAACCTTGATAAGGATAGGCATGATCTTGCGACGCGTAGCTCCTGCAGAGGCGTCGTCGCCAACTCCGACAAATAGAGACTTCATCTCTATGTCGTAAGGCTTGCCGTCAGCCTGGACTAGGCGCAAGATGTCTACTTCTTTTTTTGATTTGGCCTGAGCATCGCGAACCATCAAGATGGTCACAAAGCCTCCGTCAGGAGTCGCCGTGATACAGTTGACATTGTTTGCTACCTCTCCGCGGCTGTTGTATATGTGCCAGAGTAGCTTGCCCTCAGGAGTCATCTTGTAGATAGTGAGGGCCGTGTTGCCGTTGGTAGCCAATCCGTCATCGCCATAGGAGATCGCCTTGTCGGCATCGCTGGATGCGTCAAAGTTGAATACTGAGCTAGCGTCAGCGTGCTCTTTACTATGGAAGGCGTTGCTCGCAAAGAGATTGCCGTCCATTGAGGCGACCACTTGCTGAGGTACTTGTATACGCCCTACGCTATTGGAGATAAGACGGTACCAGAGGAAGTTCTTTGCTACTCCCTCAGTTGGAGTCTGTGCTATCGTCACACTCGCCGTACAGAAGAGCGTGAGGAGCATAAGTAATACTGGTAGTTGTTTTCGCATACTGATGATATTTGATTGTTTGGATTTATTGTTAGAATGAGATGCCACAGCGTATGGCTCCGTAGTTGCTACCGCACAGCTTAGTCTGCGTATGGAGGTAGTCTAGTGAGAGCCACAGCGCATAGCGACTGCTAAGCTGATAGCCGTGAGTCATAGAGAGCCCGTAGGTCATCTGCGTGGAGCTAGCTATCTGATAGGCTCGCTCCAGTGTTTCAGCATAAGTAGGTATAGGCTGATGCTGAGGTGCTAACTGTAGCGAAGGGTGTCCCGTCTGCGACCAAATACTATAAGTAGGAGTCAGAGAGACAAAGTACTGCCCACGATGAAAGCTAACATACGGAGCCAATGTTCCTCCTAGATGGTAGAAGAGTCGCTCTGCTTGAGGTAGCAAGTCTTCCTCATGTAGTCGATAGCCGAGCGAAGTGGATACGCCCCACGACCAAGGCGTGCGAGTAGCGTCCTGACTACCCCAAAAGCCTTTAGCTCCAAACTCTAAGGTCTGCCCATAGTATGACCGCTCGGTAGCTATGCGTGGGTAGATATTTCCCTTAGGATCTCCGAAGAGATGGACAGCACCTCGACGTATGTCGCCTTGGGTGTAAAGCGCTACGCCCCAACGTCCCAGTCGTGTCGAGCGAGCGGTGTACCCCGCCTGCAGATCTAGCGTGTGCCGATGAAGTGTCGAGAGGGGCAGGTTGTTGAGCTCACGGATGATTCGGTCGGTCATCAGCAGATGCCACGCAGCCAGAACATAGAAGCCTTGCCGCGCTTGGTCCGTAGGGGTTACGCCGAGCGAGAGACCATACGATAGCCCTTGATAGAAGAGGGACGTGTTATTGCCTCTAAAGCGGTAGTAGTCTCCCCCGACCCCGGTAAAGTGATATTCACTAGCCACTCCGAGCTCACTCAGGAAGTCCACCTGATTGTTTTGCTTGTAGCGTCCTAGCGTACCTGCTAGGGCGAGCGCATAGTCGGCAAACTGATAGCCGACGCCTAGCTGCCCCTCTAGGAGTGTCGCCAGATTGCGAGGACGAGGGTCTTGCGTGCGGTAGGCAAAAGTGGCACGATAGTCCGCCTTCAAAGAGAGGAGCCAGTTGCCGAGGCGATGCGCTGTCCCTGCCCCAAAGGTGTAAAGGTCTTGATGCAGACGAGCCGTGTATGCCGTGTCTCCCATAACGTAAGGTGCGAGGAGCTGGTAGTCGGTCGTCTCGTTGAAGCGTATCCCCTCCGTAGCACGATAAGTGTAGGAGGCAGCGCCCCAAGCGAAGTTGTTGCGCTGACGCAAAGCGCTCTCAATATGCACTGAACCATCGAAGTCTTGCTTGCCCAGCTGCGGGATCATCGTCTCTCTGCCATCTCGACGCACGGCCCCGCCCAGAGAGATGTCTGTACGAGAGCCTCGCTCTGAGAAGAAGTAGAGTGGCGACACCACGGGCGACACCGACAGGTCGTAGCCAGGCCGCCCCTGCTCTAGGAGCGACCCAGCCACCGTGATGGTGTCTGCAGGTAGTGAGGACCTCGCAGGCTCTTGCTGCTGTCCATAGAGTGAGCTCGTAAGCACACCTAGGAGACAGAGTGAGAGCGCAAGAGATCTGCTAAGACAAACCGAAGAATGATGCACCATAATCTAGCGAAGAGACCTTACTGCTCAATAGGCACGACCCCATCATAAGTCTTGGTCGTGCAGGGTGTACCCTTAGCATTGATAGCGGTACCTTGCTCCTCAATGAGCGAGGCCGTGACCATCGGGTTGAAGTCCTCGAACGAGTTGTTGGTGTCCTGCAGGATCATCCGCCCCTCGGCATCCTTGCCTAGGTACTTACGTCGTACGCTGTGGAAGTAGCGATCTTTCTGTCCGTATACTGTGCCACAGTTTGTATAGCCAGCGTCTATCGTCTCGGGTAGGATCGTCCACTGATGCATCGCCTCGACACTGCAATTGACTCCATCTATGATCCAGTCGTTGGGTAGCTTATAGCATGAGCCTGACATATTATAGCTGTTCCCATTGTGTGTCAAGACGTAGGTATAGTCATACTTATAGTTCTTGATGTACTTCTCCTTAGTTATCGGCATACGGGCTATAGCGTACGATTTGAAGCCTCCATTGTGTAGAATGAAAATCGACTTCGTGTAGCAATACCACTTATCAAGGTTAGGCACCGTGGGATTATCGAAGTCTTGATGGGTGGGTACACTAGACTTATCATACCACTCGAAGTCTGCCTTGGAGAGGTCGAAAGCATTTGGATTATTTACATTGTGGTCTATGCCTATGTCGCAGAGTATCAGTCGCTCGCCAGGCTTCACAGGGTACTCCTTACCACTGCCAGGGATGACATAGACGGCCTGCACCGCCATGGCTTCTTGACGTATGTCTGGCTCGTAGTCAAACTTGCTCGTGGAGGTAAACCCACTCTCACAGAAGGCGACCCCGTCAGCATAGAGTACTCTGTCTGTCCCGTTGTAGAGAACCACATAGTTGGTCCCAATATACTGCTTGCCTGCAGGGGTCAGTGTGCCCGTAAAGAATATCTCCTGGATGACGAAGTCCTGAACCGTAGGCACGATGCGTAGTTCTAGGCGTAGCTTGAGTGGATCGGTTGTTTGGTCAGTCACCTCCATATTCTCAATCTGTGCGACCAGTCGTCCCTCCATTGAGACCCCTTTGAGCTTATAGCGACCTTTGGCTGTGTAGTTTAGGTTGTACAGCCCAGGAGCGAGCTTGACCCCCTCCAGCGTCTTATACTCCACGTCCTGACCCGTGGTGGTATTGTGTATCGTGAGGAGCTCCTCTTGTATGGTCAAGTCAGTGACATCCTCAGGCAGTGTGCGCTCGAAGAGGCAAGCTATCGACTTTTGCTCCTTGGGATTGTCTGGTGTGACTGGGTCTGGACGACAGGCGGTCACAGTGACCAGCAGGGCTGGTAAGAGAAGTATATACAGTAATCGTTTCATAGAGATCTATTATTGAGTTGATTATATCTTAATGCGTAGCTCCATGCCAAAGTAAGGCGTGGCAGTGCGTCTGAGCGTAGCGGTCCCCACCTTGTAGTCAGGTAGGTAGTCTATGACGTTGTTGGCAAAAAGCGATAGCGTGAAGAGCTTGCCCAGCTGCTTGGATACTTTCAGATTGATCCCAAGAGCTAGAGGTATGCGACTCGGCTTAAAGAGCGTATCACTGTAGCGTATCAAGAGATGCTGCAGGTAGGTGTCTCGCTCCGACTCAGCCGTGTAGGGGTGTAGCTTGCCATCGTGCACATCTAGGTAAGCTATCGGACGACCATCTTGGGGAAGGCGACGACGAGAGACCAGCCAAGTACTCTCTACGGCAGTCGTCAGGATGAGTCCCCACTGCGGGATCTGTGTGTCAAAGAGTAGGTTGGTCGAGAGCGACTGATTTTCCGATCCGTCCTGCCAGTTGTAGAGGCCTAAGTATTGATCCGATAGGATCACATCTCCGTAGACTCCAGATACGGCATAGAAGAGCGGTACACTATTCGAGTACGTAGAGCGAAACCATGCACCCCCTAGGATCAGACTGGTATTGATCACTGGGATGCGCTCCGTCATGATCTGTAGCTCCACACCCTCTTTGCGGATCATGCTACCATTATCAGGGCGACTTGTCGACTCGATACGAGCTGCGGGAGTGTAGGGGATGGTCGATATGTCGGGCTGTCCCGTCAGCTGTGTATAGTCGATCGCCGAGGCGTCATACTTATTATAGGTATAGACCTGTGCTGTGGAGCGGTATCTAAAGCCCGTAGTCATCAACTCGCGGAAGTAACTCACGGAGACTTTGTTGCGTCCCCACTCGGCAGAGAGACGTAGATCCAGCTTCTGATTGCGCGTGGCACGTAGCTTATAGTTTGTTGCATCCTCTATGTAAGTGCGGACGTAGTATAGGCTACGCTCATAGGGTGCATTGATGTCGTAGTAAGCTAGCTGCGTCATATCTATGTAGCGCAGGTCGGGGTATAGATAATTGAGCGTAGGCATACGTGTCGTCAACCCCCAGCCCGCATCAAGCGATAGCTTGAGGTCTCGAGACCACAGCTCCCAGGCGGGCAAGCTCCAGCGCAGGTTGATACGAGGGTCTAGGTAAGGCTTATAGCTCAGCGTGTACTGCGGAGCTAGACCTAGGAGCATAGAGAGTCGTACGCCTGCCTCTAGCTGGAGTGTATGCGCTCCGAGAGGCTGCTTGTATAGGTCCTCCGCATAGAGCGATAGCTGCTGCAAAGCGGGTATCTTGTAGTAGGGCCGTGGACGAGTATCCCACGCCTTGGGAAAGAGTGGGTAAGAGAGATCGTAGACCTGCCCGCGACCGAAGTTTTTGGACAGTTCGTAGTTAAAGCCCCCCTTTAACCTATGCGAAGCTCCTCCCAACTTTATATTATATAGTGTCTGCCCCTTGGCAAAAAGCGTCAGGGGCTTACCATCACTCACATAGTCCGCTATATACTCGCCACCGATTAGTTTGGCCTCGTGCTCGCCAGCTTGGTCGCTGGTTGGAGTTATAGACATACGGTCTGGAGCCACCAGTCGACGCTGATGTAAGTAGTCAAACTGCTGCGCAGCCGAGAGTGTCAACTCTACTCGCTGCAAACCAGCCTTGCGACCTGACGGGGCGTATGTATAGCGCGAAGTGAGTCCTATGCGGTTGTAGTCTGTACGATACTCGTCGGTGCGTCCGTAGGAGAGGTCGGGGTCTACCTTATTCTTGTCAAAGGTCCCCGTATAGTCTCCACTCACCTCCCATCTATGTGCCTGGTCACTACTCGTACCATGGTAACGTAGCGAACCCGTCAAGCGACGGTAGGTCTCAAAGGGGACACGCGGGTCAGGCTTGGCATCTAGGTAGCTCACATCCCCATTGAGTATGTGGCGCTGGGAGGGTGTGAGGGCAAAGCCTTTTTCCACAGAGACCAACTTACTGTAACCATCTACTTTAAAGCGACTCTGCACTGGCGAAGCTTGTCGCTTACGATGCACCAGCACCACACCCGAGGTGATATTGCCATACTCTACGGAGGGGACACCACGGATGAATTCGACCCTCTCTATATTGTCCGTCTGTAGCGTACGCATATCCACGCCACGATTCACATTGACCTTGCCAGCACCGAGGAGCGAGCCCGAGGAGGAGGCCGTGTACTGCATATCTGCATCCGTATTGAGCGGAGCTCCATCTACCATAAAGAGGGTACCCAGCGAACTGATGGCGTAGTCTTGGTTGTTCGTCTTATTACCCTGCACATTGATCGTGCCTGTCTCACGGAGCAAGAGGTTGTTGACCCCGCCCATATTAGGGGTACTACTCTTACCTCCAGGTAGTAGTGCCGTCAGGTCGGAGAAGCTACTAGGCTGCAGGTGATCAATGGCTGCTCGCTCAATCGTTGAGGAACTGGTCAACTGCCGTCCCTCTTGTGCTGTCACAACCACCTCGCCTAGTACCTGCTCCATCTTAAAGGGGATACGCAAGTATTGGTCTCGCTGCAATGTGATCGTCTGCTCCTTGCGCAGACCGGCGTAGCGCACCTGTAGACGGTATCGCCCTGCTAGTACCGACTGAAAGGCAAAGCGCCCATCATCGTCCGTGTAAGTCACGACATCTTTGTGTCCATCTGCCGAGAGAGCCACCAGAGCGTAGGCTATCGGCTCACCCGAAGTCGCATCGCACACCACACCCGTGAGGGCATGACGGGCGCCCTGACTATAGAGCATCTGCGACAGTAAGGGGAGCAGCAGGCAGAGCAAGAGTAGGCGAACGATAGACTTCTTCATAGTGTCTCTGTAAAGCGGTTCTGCAAAGGTACAGCACTGCTTGCCTCTGTAAATACCCAAGAATAGGTATTTGCTTCACCGTTGACTAGTCCATAATAGGGGCTGGACGCTACAAACTGGGTAGTCTGACACTAACCGTCATCTGTCTGTACCGACCACTTTTGATGACCTTAGAGCCCCGTCTCTTTTTCAGGTTGCCCTAAGACTTCCTCAGGAGCAAACGACGATTCTCCATGAAGGGACGAAATAAACCTTCGGACGTATTGCTGTCCGATAAAAGCTTTTTGAGGCTGCATCGCATAGGTCATCCTATAGAAATGAGCTAACTATTAGTACCACTTGGGAGAAACTAAAGTTTCATGCGGGAGAAACTGGAGTTTCATACGGGAGAAACTAAAGTTTCATAGGTGAGAAACTGGAGTTTCATACGAAGGGATTGTCCTCTTCCTGAAAGAGTATACCGAGCGGAGAGGACGGAAAGCTAGATGCGGACGGGGTGGGGACGGGCTAGGAGGTACTGCACCCAGGCGTAGAGGAGGAGGTAGTAAGCGACGCAGAGCCAGAGCGGCATGGCGATGGTGAGCTGAGCGGTGAAGTGCTGCTCGAGGAGTGTCATCGCACCGCTGGTGAGGTCGCTCACGCCGACGAGGAGCATTGGTAGGAGCGTCGTGGGGAGCCCGAGGGCGAGGAGTCCCATGGTGACTAGTCCCGTGATGATGAGTAGCGTGGCGAGGAGCGACAGGAGGAGGTTGGCGAGGAGTAGCCAGACTGCTGTGCTGCCGAAGCTTCGTGCGAGGATAGGCCAGACGAAGAGTTGTACGGCTAGGGTCGTGACGATGAGGTAGTAGAGGTAGCTGACGATGCGGGAGCTACTCGGAGTGATGCGCTGGTTGAGTGCGCCCCAGGTGACGAAGATGGCTAGCACCGCTCCGAAGCTGAGCTGCAAGCCTACGTCAAAGAGTGCGTAGGGTGAGACAAAGAGTAGAAGGACGGCTGCCTGCGCCCAGACGTTGAGCCGATCGGTGGAGCGCCCCAAGAGCCGTGCCACGACAAAGATGGAGAACATGAGCGAGGCACGGAGTGTCGGGATGGAGAGTCCGCAGACGAAAGCGTAGAGCCATACTGCTACGAGTGTGAGGCTCCAGCGCAGGAGGTAAGCAGTACGGACGTTGTGGATGAGTCGGAGCGGGTAGCGTATGAGCCAGTAGATGAGTAGCAGGACGACTCCGACGTGAAAGCCACTGACCGACAGCAGGTGCGCAACGCCTACGGAGCGAAACTGTGCCTCTGCGACGGTTCCTTCGGAGCGATCGCCTAGGCAGATGGCACGGAGCGTCTCTCGCTGTAGTGGGGTGAGCCTGTCAATCTCGTCTAGTGTGCCACCGATGCGCTGCTGGAGGGTGTAGGCGCGGTAGCGTAGTTGGTCCCAGAGCGACCAATGGGTAGTGCTTGGCGCATTGCAAGCTTCTGCTGTGGAGGCGGATAGCACGCCCGAAGCCTTTCGTGAGAGGAGGTAGTGCTGATAGCTTGACGAGGAGACTTGGTCTAGAGGTGTGAGCCGTCCACGGACGAGGTAGCTAGTGCGAGGTGTGAGCTGCAGCGAGTCATTATATAGGTATAGCATGATGCGCTGACCACGCCAGCGAATGAGGGTTGCTCCGCTCGGGTCTGTCGCTTGCTCGATGATAGCCTCGGCACGAGAGCCCTGTTCGCGTGCTGTGGGCGGGCGAGAGATGGTGACGAGGTAGGTCGTTTCTTCGCTGGGCTGTGGGAGTTGTGCGACCCGTTCCCGTGGAATTGTTGCCAGACAAGCTCCCATGCAGAGGAGGACTAAGTACCAAGCGGAGCCAGCGAGGAGCGCTTTATGCCAAAGCCTAGAGAGGACGAGGAGGAGCGTCGCCACGGCGATGCCGAGGAGGTACCATTGCGCCGCTAGTAGCCCGAGACTACCTAGATAAATGCCCAGCACTAGTGACAGAAGTGTCACCAATGCTGGGCGCATGATTGTGGCGTGTAGCCCTCGGACGAGGTAGTGCAAGGTGGCTTACAAGGCGTGTAGCTGTGCAATCATCTCTTGAGGACTGGGCGCCTTAAAGACGGCACTGCCTGCCACGAGAGAGTCGGCACCCGCCTCGACAAGCTGGCGACCCGTCTCGAGGTTGACCCCGCCATCGACCTGTATGAGGGTGGAGAGTCCCTGCTCTTGGATCATTTTGCGCAGGCGCTCGACCTTGCGGACAGAATGCTCGATAAACTTTTGCCCGCCATAACCAGGGTTGACACTCATGAGGAGCACCATGTCGGCTTCGCAGAGGATGTCGGTGAGGAGCTCCACGGGGGTGTGCGGATTGAGCGTGACGGCTGGACGCATGCCCGCCTCACGGATAGCCCGCAGCGTGCGGTGCAGGTGAGGGCACACCTCGTAGTGTACATTCATAATGTGGATGCCGAGCTTGGCAAACTGATCAATGAACTTCCACGGCTCGACGATCATCAGATGCACGTCGAGAGGCTTCTGACAGATGGGGCGTATCGCCTCAATGATGGGAAAGCCAAAGGAGAGGTTCGGAACGAAGACACCGTCCATCACGTCAATGTGGAGCCAGTCGCACTGACTCTCGTTGATCATCGTGATCTCATCGGCGAGATGCAGGAAGTCGGCACTGAGGAGGGAGGGAGATACAATAGCCATAGTGAAGGGGTTTTTAGACGGTTCGATATAGATGCTTTACTTGATGCGTAGTAGGGTAGTGGAGCGGAGCCTTTCGCCAGCCAGTAGCGTCAGGGAGAGCTGTTGCTCGGGGGCAATGGCGGGAGCCGCTGTTATGGGGATAGCGTTGAGTAGGAGTACATCGCCCGTGTGAATGGTGAGGCACTCGGAGAGGAGCGAGAGCGCTTGGCAGACCGCCTCACGGGAGAGCGTCCAGCTCTGCTCGGAGAGGGTCAGCGTGTAGTGCTCTGCGAGCGCAGTGTCAAGGGGTTGCCAGTCGAGGGCTACGGCACTGCCGTCGTACACCTTAGCACGCTCCCACGGAGCACCCGCCTTGCGTAGCTCAGCGAGTAGCGAGCGACAGGTGATGTCCCAGCCAGCAGCGCACGACTCAATGTACCGCTCGGCAAAGGGTGGTGCCACGCACTTGCCCGTTCGCCCTATCTTGATGGCGAGCGAAGGAATGGCGCACCACTCCGCTTCGAGGTGTGGAACGAAGAAGGGGTAGCCCGGGCGAAGGAGTGCTTCGCCTTTGTAAAAGAGCCGAGACTCGTCGTCTATGCCGTAGACCTTCATCGTCCGCTGTACATCTGCTGGTAGTAGTGCTGGTAGTCTTCGTCGGTGATGCTCTTGACCCAGTCGAAGTGGTCAAGGTACCAGTCAATCGTGTAGCCAATGCCCTCGGCAAAGGGAATCGAGGGTAGCCACCCTAGCTCCTGATGAATGAAGGTGGGGTCAATGCCGTAGCGGGCATCGTGGCCGAGACGGTCACGGACGAAGGTGATCAACTGCTCGTTGATTAGCTCGGGCTGAACCTGAGCGCCTAAGATCTCAGAGATGCGCTCGGCACGTGCTGGCTCTTTGCTCAGACGATCGTGTAGCTGGCTGATGATGATACGGACTATCTCTAGATTGGTATGTTCGTTGTGCCCGCCGATATTGTACGCTGTACCAGCTTTTCCCTGAGTCACCACAAGGTGGAGCGCACGACAATGGTCGGTGACATAGAGCCAGTCACGGACGTTCTCGCCCGTGCCGTAGATAGGTATCTCCTTGCCGAGGAGACACTGACGGATGACGAGCGGGATGAGCTTCTCGGGAAACTGGTAGGGCCCGTAGTTGTTCGAGCATCTGGTCCAAACGACTGGCGCATGGTGCGTGTGCACGGCTGCTTGGCAGAGGAGATCGGCCGAAGCTTTCGCAGCACTGTAGGGACTGCGTGGGTCGAGTGGCGTGCTCTCCACGAAGAAGCCTTCCCGGCCGAGTGAACCGTACACCTCGTCCGTGGAGACCTGAAGCATCATACGTCCCTCCTGCCATACGGGATAAGAGCCTCGCCCGCTGGTGGTAGACCAATGGTTGCGAATGGTGTCTAGCAAGGTCTGTACGCCGAGGATATTGGTGCGTACGAAGATGGCGGGGTCCTCTATGCTTCGATCAACGTGGCTCTCGGCCGCAAGGTTGATCAGGTAGTGCGGAGCGTAGCGGGTGAAGAGGTCGTCCATCGCCTCGGCATCGCAGATATCAGCTTGGACGAAGACGATCCGTTCGTTGTCAATGAGCGGTTCGATGGAGCGGTAGTTGCCCGCATAGGTTAGTTTGTCGATCAGGACGATCCGCTCGTCGGAAGCGAGGGCTTCGCTCAGGTAGTAAGCGAGGTTAGTGCCGATGAAGCCAGCAGCTCCAGTCACGGCGTATGTATGTCGGTATGAGGTCATAGCGTAAGGTGTCAAAAGCGTGATGCGGTGTAGTCGGCTAGGGAGATACCGCGCAGGTCTTTGTCCGAGAGAACCAGCTCTTCAGGAGCGATGCCCCACGACTCCCAGGGGATCGCCAGTTGCGGGTCGTCATAGCGTATGCAGAGTTCGCTCTCGGGGGCGTAGCCGTTGTCCACTTTGTAGAGAAACTTCGCTTGCTCCGAGAGAACGAGGAAGCCGTGTGCAAACTCTCTCGGTATGTAGAGCTGCCGATGGTTTTGCTCCGAGAGATGATAGCTGCGCCACTGCCCGTAAGTGTCGCTGTCTCGCCGTAGGTCCACGATCAGATCTATGATCTCGCCCACGACGCAGCGCACCAGCTTCGCTTGGCTCGCTTCGCCTCGCTGGAGATGCAGACCACGCAAGACGCCACGGACGGAGGACGATTCGTTTTCCTGCACCCATGGTCTAGGCGCGACGGTCGCTGCAAAGTCTGCCGTGCGGTAAGTCTCGGCAAAGTAGCCACGCGCATCGCCGTAGCAGTCTGGCTCGATGAGGTAGACGCCCGCTAAGTCTGGGTCCGCTTGGTAATGTATCATTGCTTAGGTCACTCTATATATTATTGTATGACGGTAAACTCGGTGCGGCGGTTGAGCTGGTCGCAGACGACTTGCTGCTCTTTGGTCAGCGTGCCGACCCATTCGGCCGTTAGCTCCTGCCCCTCGGGCAACCAGTCGAAGCGTGTCGCCATTCCTTTGGTCACTACGTAAGGACGCTCCTTGCCGTAGCCACGAGCCTCTAGGCGGTCAGCGGCAATGCCCTTGGCGATGAGGTAGTCAACGACACTCTGCGCACGACGCTGCGAGAGCCTCTTATTGTACCTCTGCGAACCCTTGCGGTCGGTGTTACTGCTCAGCTCGAGGCGCACGTCGGGGTTTTGCTCTAGGAGCGTGACGAGGTAGTCGAGACTCTTCTTCCCCTCGGGGCGTAGCGAAGCTCGGTCAAAGTCGTAGTAGATGTCGTGGATCTGCTCCGAGTGCAGGCGCGAAGCTAGGTAAAAGTCAACCAAGTAGTCGGTGCTCTCGGTAGCGCTGTCGGTCACGAGCGGCATGTATTGGTTGAGGTAGTCTGGGTGCGAGGCGTGTAGCACGTAGCGGTTGGACCCCGCAATCTCAAGGACAAAAGAACCGTCGTCACGTGTCGAAACAATGGGTGTAGCGAGCAAACCTTGCTCATCGGCAATGCGTACCGTCGCCTGCGGAATGCCATACCCCTCACGGTCCATCACGAAGCCATCGATGCGGATGATGGTGGCGGGCAATGAGAAGCGGTAGAGGTGTGGCCGTCCACGCTGGTCGCCACGAGTTGAGGAGAGGTAGCCCTCCTCCGCTAAGCCCGACTGCGGTTTCGGTGAGAAGGTAAGTGCGTAGTCATCAGCGGGGGAATTCATCGGAGCGCCCAGATGCGTTACCTGCCACCCGCCGAGCGAGTCCATCTGCGCCTTGTATAGGTCCAGTCCTCCCAGCCCCACACGCCCATCGGAGGAGAAGTACAGGGTACTGTCGCCCACCATCGTGGGGAAGAGTTCGTCGCCAGGCGTATTGATCTCGTTGCCGAGGTGCTCCGGCTTGCCCCAGCCATGCTCGCTAAGGGCTATGCGGTAAAGGTCTTTGCCACCTAGGCCAGCCCCCTCGCTTACGAAGTAAAGGTATCGTCCCGAAGCGTCAATGGCGGGATGTGCCGCCATGCGCAGCGAATCCTCCCAGATGGGTACGCGCTCGCCTTTGCCCCAGCCTCCTTGGCTAGACTTGGAGGCTTTGTAGATCTGCACGGTACGGTCGTAGGTGGAGCTTTGCTCAGCGTAGGAGTAGTAGAGCGTGTTGCCGTCTGACGAGATGGAGGGCGTACCCTCATCTTCGGGCGTATTGACACTGCCTGGCACGCTGTCGGGGCGGGACCACTTGCCCGCAGCGTCCTGCTTAATCATAAAGAGGTTGTTCGTCCCCAGCCCCGTCACTTCGCTCTCCTGCAGCATATCACGGAGAGGCACGCGGCTACTGGTGAAGTAGAGTATCGTGCCGTCGGGTGCATAGCAAGGGGCAAACTCCGCATAGGGCGAGATCAATAGTCGATCCGTCTCGACCGTGTGTCCCGTGGGGTGGGCGAGGAGCGAATCTGCCTGACGCACGCTCGCCAGTCCTATGCGTCCGAAGTAGTCGTGCGGGTAGTACTCTAGAAACTGCTTGTAAGCTTTGCCCGCCTCCCGCCAGCGTCCCAGCTGTTGTAGCTCCTGAGCAATGCGTAGGTGGAGGATCGAGTCGGGATAGTTGCCCGAGAGCGCTAGGTTGTAGCAGTTGAGCGCACGGGGTGTGTTGCCCAGTCGTCGGTAATTCTCCGCAGCTTTGAAGGCTAGATAAGCTCGTCGCTCTGGCTTCTTGCGAGAGGTGCGGCGGTAGAGCGTGTAGTAACTATCGGCAGCGAGGGCGTAGCGGCCCGTATGGTCGTACAGCTCTGCCTTGCTCAGCGTCACACTCTTGCAGCCCATCAAGCTACAGAGCGCCATAGCGCACAGGAGTAGCACGAGCAACCAGCGAATATGTGACGACGAGACCTTCATAGCAAACCATTTACTTAGCGAAACCCTAGCAACTTGTGTAGCTGTACGCTGAGCCGCCACTCAGGGTGGGCTAGGACGAAGTCCATACAGCGTGCCACCACTGCCGACATCTCCACGCCCGTCTCCTCTACGGGGCTGACGTAGTAACGCCGAGCCTGCACCAATTGCTCAATAGGTGGCGGTAGTGGAGCGCCTAGTTGTAGTGGCCAGCGCACCTCATCAATGCCGTCAGGGTAGTTATCTACAAAACGCTCCCGCAGGCCACTTATTGCTTCTGCCTTAGGCGAGCAAGTGACGTAGTCCAGTCCCCGAGGCACGGGGCGTGTGCCATTTGTCTCGATAGACTGACGATAGCCCTGCTCGTGAAAGAAAGCTATATGCTCCTCCCGTAGCGCTAAGGTCGGTTCGCCACCAGTCCAGAGGATGTCACGGCAAGGGTAGCTCTCCAGCTTTGCCAAAATCTCTGCGACGGTCATGAGCCGATGCCCCGCAAAGTCCGTGTCGCAGTAGTCGCAGGCGAGATTGCATCCCGAGAGTCGCACGAAGAGCATCGCGCGTCCCATCTGTCCTCCCTCGCCTTGGAGACTGTAGAAGATTTCGTTGACTGGTAGCGACTGCATACTATATAGGTAGTGAGTAGGTAGCGCTGCATCGTGCCGTCTCCTCAACACGGCAGCTGACGAGCGTCACGCCCGTGCCGGCAAGTTGTGCGGGAGCAATCGTCTCGACGAGGTAATGTGCCATCGCTTCGGCCGTCGGATTAAAGGGCACCACGACCAAGTCCTCTGGCACCAGCTCCCGTAGTGAGGGGAGTAGCGGATCCTCATCGTAGATCATCATCTTGTGATCCCAATGCTCCTCCAGCCACATGCAGAGGAGCTCTTTGATCACGCCAAAGTCTATCACCCGCCCCAGCTCATCAAGCTGTGCTGCGGTGCAGGTGAAGTGTATTCGGTAGTTGTGTCCGTGTAGGTGGCGGCACTTCGACTCGTGTCCCACGACACGATGTCCCATGCTTATATCGTGATATCTCTCTACTGTCGTCATAGTTAACTGTCACAAAGGTAAGGAAAATGCAAGAGCTAGTCAGTAGAACGATGTCAACCATGGTTGCAAAAGACGCTCTTCCCCGATTGTCAAGGATTTTCCTCCGCATGAAAATGGATTTTCCTCCGCATGAAAATGGATTTTCTCCTGTATGAAAATAGATTTTCTCCTAGGTGAAAATGAATTTTCATCCAGTTCGAAAACGGGTCTTCTCCACTTTGCGACCAAACTCACCCTCAGGAGAGCGCAGAACCCATGCTGGTGGGGTGGGGGCTAACCAAAGAAGAAGAGACTGCTGCACGGGGGCAACAGTCTCTTACAACTAACGCTATTTGGAAAAGTGATGATTGCGGATTAGTGCGGAGGCGGGCTAAGCGTCTGGGTCTCCCTGCTGCTTGACCCAGTCAGTGTGCCGTCTGACCACCTCTAGGATGTTCATGTTAAGCACCTTGAGCTGAGCAAAGAGCTCGGGGAGCTCCTCCTCGGTTAGCACACGATAAGCCTCATCACGTAGGAGCATCTCGGCCGTTTCGGAGACATAGAGGCCGAGCCCTTTCTTCGGATAGATGAGCCCCTCGTTCTGCAGGTTCTCATAAGCTCTGAAGATCGTATTGGCATTGGTCTCCAGCTCGGCAGCCAGCTGGCGCACGCTCGGGATCTGCGTCCCGGCGGGGTACTCGCCCGAGAGGATCTTCTCCTTGATGCGCTGCTCTATCTGAGCGTAGATGACTACTTGCGGATTAAAATGTGGTGTGATCATGATTACTAAGTTAGAGCGGTTACGCCTTGACCTGCTTGCGTCGTAGCGAGTGCAGGCCGAGCCAAACCATCGCAAAGGCGTAGAGGTAGAATGGTATCGTCATAGCGAGGAGCGAGATGCTGAGTTCATCGCCATTGTCCAAGTAGAAGACGAGATAGCGATTTGTCTCATCAGGGCTTATACTACCAATGTCTAGTAAATGCATCATCATACTCATGCCAAGCATCGATACGACAAAGATCCCAAAGCCGATCCCTAGGAAGCGCAGGACTGCACGTAGGGGTTTGCGCGCCGAGATGACACAGTAAAGGTAGGTGGCATAGCCCGCCAGCTGCATACCTATCATCAGGCTGACATTCCACCCATACTGTGGCGAGACACCATAGTAGCATAGCGGATCTGTGAGTATATCTGGATAGAGGGCGAGTACCTGACTACCATCCATCAGGGCCCATATAAGCATGTAGACAGTCCAGGCGATCGCCCCTAGAAGCGGCGTGATGATGTGCAGTGCCAGCGTCAGGAGGAGGAGCGAAACATACTTCTCCGTGGCTGAGGCGGGTATCTGTAGGTAGAGTGGCGAGAGCGGAGCATTGACACGCTGGTTGTAGCTGATCATCACACCGAGAGAGACCGCTAGAAGGCTACAGTATAGGCAGGCAAAGAATACGCTACGGGCGGAGAAGTCACTGCCACCCATTCCAAAGAGTAAGGTGGTTAGTACCGACACGACCACAGGTATAGAGGCTGCGAGGAAACCACCGATCAGGATCTGTATCCACTGTCTATGGTGAAAGGCGAAGTCCAGCCGCAGGAGCTGGCCGAGACGCTTGAAGCTAAAGGAGCTGTCACCTGTCTTAGGCGCAGCGGTCGTTAGATTAGCAGATTGGTTCATAGTGAGAGAGGGGCTTGTGGGGTGAGTGTATCGTTTACTGGTTGGGATAAGTGCTGTAGCACCGCTTGGGTGTTGTACATCAGAGCGTTGAAGAAGAGCTCCATCGAGAAGCCTCCCGTCTCGGCAGTCTCTGGCGTGCGGGGCGTCATCACGACCTCTCCCCATACGGAGGGCTCGCTATAGAGTGGCGCTACGTGAGGCGCCTCGGCGGCGGTGCCACAGTAGAAGGTGCTCTCGAGGCGAGCAATCGTCTCGTTGCAGATGATCTGGTTTTGGTGTAGCACGACCAGACGATCTATCATTTGCTCTAGGTCACGCACCTGGTGGGTGCTGATCAGCACGGTTTGTTCGTCAGAGATGTGCTGCACGAGGAGCTGGCGAAACTTGCTCTTCGACGGGATGTCCAGTCCATTGGTCGGTTCGTCGAGGAGAAGCAACGGCACCCGCAGAGAGAGCGCCAGCACGAGCGCCACCTTCTTCTTCTGTCCCATTGAGAGACGACGCAGGTTGTTGGTGGGTGGTACGTCAAAGTCTTTTAGCAGCTGACGAGCTAGTGTGGCATCATAGTTTGGGTAAAACTGACCTGCACCGTCGAGGTACTGGACGGCAGAGGTGGCGGGTAGCTGCACCTCCTCGGGAAGGTAGTAGAGCTCTCGGAGAAGTGGCACCGAGCGCTTTCTGCTGGAGTGCCCGAGCACGGTGAGCGAACCGCCCTTAGCAAGGAGCAGTCCTGAGATAAGCTTGAGGAGGGTCGTCTTGCCCTCGCCGTTTTTGCCTAGCAGCCCTGTGATAGAGCCTGCGGGCAGGGTAAAGCTTACACCCTTAAAGAGCGGATGCCGGCCATAAGAGAAGCATACCTCCTGAGCCTGCACGAGAGGCTCTGCGGTGAGGTGGGTATCTGTGTTTGAATACATAACTGTTGCGAAGTTTAGGGGTCTTATTAGATTACAAGACGAATAACCCTTTGTAGGGACGCTCGATCTGAGCGTCCGTTGTGTCAAAGGTTACAGCATCGTGGTTTTAACGGGGACGGACGCCCTCTCGCTAGACACTATCCGTGCGTCCCTACAAATCGTTACTCGTAAGTGTTGTGAAGACATCACTTAGTCTCCTCTGCGGGAGAGATGTAGCTGTGCAGTACGAGCACACGGTAGAGGTAGTCATAGCGAGCGCGGAGCTCTTCGCTCTGAGCAACGAAGTGACGATTTTGCGCCTCGGCCAGCTCGTACGAAGAGGCACGTCCCGCCTCGTAGCTGATCTGCGCATAGTGCAGCGCTGTCTCGGCCGACTCAGTCGCCCGCTGGGCAGCGTCTATCTGACTGTAAGCGGCACGGGCATTGATCTGAGCTGTGTAGAGCTGCTGCGTGAGCTCTTTGTCCACCTTGCGCAGAGCGATCTGCTGGTCGGAGTAGCGGAGACGAGCCTGCGCCACATTGTCTGCCGTGCGCATCGCATCGAAGATGGGCACAGAGAGCGAAAGCCCGACGAAGTAGCGACCGTTGTTGCGCATCTGATCCCCAAATGGCTGGTTAAACTGCCGTAACTTCTCATTCAGGATGTAGTAATAGCCCGTGTTGTAGCCCGCACCAAAAGAAACCTTCGGTATGTAGCCCGTCTGCTCCAGTCCGATCTGCTGCTCCGCCACTTGTAGCTGTAGCCTTGCCTGCTCCATCTCGGGACGCATCGAGCGCGCTTGCTCGAGGAGCGCATCGTTAGCCAATGCCAGCTCGGGAGCGGGCGTAGCGCTGAGGCTCTTGACATCGGGCAAGGTGATCTGCAGAGCCGTGTAGTCGGGCAACTCGATGATGAGTGCCAGCTGATGACGTGCCAGCTCCGTATCGCTGCAGGCACGGAGGTAGTTGACGCTGTCCTTAGCGAGTTGTGCCTCCACCTCAGCGAGCTTGTCACGAGACCATTTGCCCGCACGGACTAGTGCGGCAGTCTTCGTGAGCGTCTCACGGGTTAGCTTGAGTTGCTCATCGGCTACACGGATTAGCTCTTGGCGGAAGAGTAAGTTGTAGTACCCCTCAGCCACCTGTAGCCCGATCTGTTCCTTGGCATAGGAGAGTCCAGCGGTCGCAGCGTCTAGATTGAGACGCGCTATCTCCGTTGCCTTAGGACGAGCCATACCGGAGAAAACGTCCCACGAGAGGTTTGCCCCAAAGGAGGTGCTGCTCGAAGATTGATCGCCGATGACGCCCGTCTTGTCAGCACTACGTCCGAGGCTGACGCTCTGGCTAGCGCTAGCCGAGAGCGAGGGCAGGTAACTGTGCTGCGTGGTGGAGAGCTGCTGCTCACTCCCAGCTAAGCGTAGGCGCGCCTCCTCGACCGTGATGCAGTGAGCGACGGCGTGGTCGATGCACTGCTGCAACGTCCAGCTCTGCTGCGCTGCTAGGGTAAAGCTCCCCGCGACCAGTAGGGCTAAGGGGAAGATATGACGAAGTGTAAGCATAGGATTGTCTTGTCTAAATGATTAGTTAGGCAGCTATCGGAGTGCCCTTGACCTTTTCGCCCTCCTTGAGACCACTCTTGACCTCGATGAGGCTACCGTTGCTGATACCAGTCTTGATCTCACGGCGCTCCGTCTGCAGATGTTTCGGATCAGCGTCGGAGGTGACCACCTCGACATAGACCTTGTCACCTTCAAACTGAAGTGCGCCCTCGGGGATGGCTAGGACGTTGGAGACTTGGTCGGTGATAAGCTCCGCATTGGCACTCATATCGGAGCGTATGCGGCTGTAGTCATCGATGGTGATGGCTGCCTTGAGCTCGTACTGCGTGCCTTGCTGCTGCTGGATTGTCTTGGGCGAGATGTACTCGACGACGCCCGAGAAGGCGGAACCCTCGATCGCTCCGATGCGCACCGTGACGGGTAGTCCCGTAGCGACACGAGCGATGTCGACCTCGTCCACCTTACCGATGAAGATCATCTCCGTCATGTCGGCGATGGTGGCGATGGTCGTACCAGCGTTGAAGGAGTTGGCCTGAATGACCGAGTTACCCTCCTTGACCGGGATGTCAAGGATTGTCCCATCTACCGTGCTGCGCACGAGTGTCGTAGAGCCCTGAGCGTTGCGCTGGCTCATGCCGGTGAGGACGATGTTGTAAGCATCCTTAGCACTCGCAAGGCGCTCCTTAGCTTGTAGGTAGTTAGCCTTGGTTGTGGCATACTCCTCCTCGGCTACGATCCCTTGCTGGTGTAGCTCGGTCGCTATCTTGTACTTCTGCTGTGCCTCGTCGAGAGCTATCTTTGCTATCTCGACCTGCGACTCTGCTTGATTGACCGAACCCATCTCGGGCACCACCTTGATACGCGCGATGATGTCGCCCGCCTTGACGAGGTCCCCGGGCTTCTTCATGATCTCGGCGATGATGCCGTTGAGCTGTGGCACGATCATCACCTCGTTGCGAGGAGCTATCTTGCCAGTGAGGATGATAGACCGTTGGATAGAGGGGACGCGGGTCACCGTCTCTACCGAGTAAATGGTCGCTTGGGGCTGTGCCTTCTTATAGAGGAAGACGAAGGTCATGACAACGAGCAGGCCGAAGATGACCCAAAGGGAAAGTTTGAAGATACGCTTAGCTTTCATAGTTCTTTATGTTGTGTTTGTTTTTACCTATAGTTGAATGTTGGTTTACTCCTCACGGATCGCTTCGATGGAGCGAATCTCGAGCGCTTTCTTGAGTGGCAGGAGACCGCCCACCACGCCACCAATGATGATGAAGAGGAGCGCGCCAATCGCTGTGCCAAAGGGGATCAGCGGATTGACCAACATCTCGCTTTCCATTGAGGCGCCGATCTGTGCAACGATAGACATGATCCCCACACCGAGAAGAAGCCCTACGAGCCCCGCGAGGAGGCTCAGCATGCCGCTCTCTAGGAGGATGAGTCGTATGATGTCTTTGCGCTGCGCACCGAGTGCACGGCGTATGCCAATCTCACGGGTGCGCTCCTTGACGGAGACCAGCATGATATTGCTAATGCCGATGATGCCCGAGAGGAGCGTGCCGATACCGATGAACCAGACGAAGATATTGATACCCCACATCATAGAGTTTTGGGCGGTGAAGAACTCTGAGATGTTGAACTCACCTATGGCGCTCTCATCGTCTGGTGCTATGTCGTGGGTAGAGCGGATGTAAGCTTTGATGCGGTCGTTGATCGCTTTGCTATCCTTACCATCGCCATGGAGCGAGTAGAGGAAGTGGTAGACCTCATTGCTTTGGCCGAGTGATGCGCTAAGGATCGTATAGGGGATACGCACCTTTTGCTCTTCAGAGCCATTGATATTCATCCCTTTAGACTTCCCCTTGAGGACTCCCACGACGGTGTAGTAAGAGCCGTCGATATTGATAACCTTGCCCAATGCCTCCTCGTGCGAAGCGAAGAGCTTCTGGCTCACCTCCTCACCGATGGTACAGTTGCGACGTCGCTGCTGCTCGTCGCTCTCGTTGAGCCGTCGTCCCGCCAAGATAGTCGAGTAGACGATCTGGTCATAAGAGGTCCAGGCGGAGTAGAGCGGTGCTGTCGTACTCTTGGTGCCGTAGCTGACGGGTGTGTTCCACGAGCCTTGCTGGATAGAAGCTATCGTCTCTATCTCGGGAAAACGCTTCTGAAGGTTGGCTATATCGCTCACTGAGAGCGACCACCAGCGATCGGTGGGGAACCCTTTGTACGGTTTACTGGTTGTGGAGCAGTAGAGCATCGTGGTATTGCTTGAGATGCCGCCTAGCTGCTTGCGCATACCGTTGGAGAAGCCTTGGCTCAGGCTCATCAAGATGACCAGCATCAGGATGCCCCAGAAGATGCCGAAGGCGGTTGCGATGGAACGCTTGCGATTCGTTCGTAAGGAGTGAAAAGCTTCACCCCAGATGTCTCGATCAAATAGTCTCATAGTACAGTCTTTACGCTAGGGTGTGTCACTAATCTCTCATCGCTTCAATAGCGGAAATACGTATCGCTCTACGAGCTGGCGTGTAGCCCGCCACGATCCCCGCAATGATCATCACAACGAGGATACCCAGCGCCATCTGTGGCGAGAGGACTGGCGTGTCGAAGAGGTGGATCGTCTCGCCCATAATGGACATCTCGCCAATGTGGTAAGCGGTCACGAGGTAGTCGCCTAGAGCGACGAACCCCACGGCAATGACCAGACCGATAGCACCCGCCACCGCCGTGATGAAGAGGCTCTCGACCATAATCATCGCTAGGATGTCACGGGGCTTAGCGCCCAGTGCCTTGCGTATGCCGATCTCTTTGTATCGCTCCCGCACCGTGACCAGCATGATGTTGCTCACGCCGACGATGCCGATGAGGAGCGTGCTCAGCCCGACGATCCAGAGGAAGAGGTAGAAGTAGTTGACTACCTTATTATACTGCTCGTTGTTGACATAGTTTGAGTAGCCCCACATCGCCTGATCATCATCGGGCGAGAAGGAGAGTATCGAGCTGAGCGCTTTGAGGAGCTCCTTGTTGAAAGCCTCGAAGTCTTTCCTGCTCCGTATCGTAGGCGCATAGATATAGCCACCATCGATACGCTGATCATTGGGATGGATCATGGTAAAGGTGCTACTCGGCATATAGGATGCCGATTGGTTTTGCGAAGCTTCGTAGACTCCCACCACGGTAAAGGAGACATTGTCGACAGAGACGCTCTTGCCGACCGCTTCACTGTACCGATCAGTGCCAAAGAGCTTCAGCGCATCGGAGGAGCTGATGAGGAGGGTCTTCTCCCTATTATATACATCGTTGCCATTGATGCCTCGTCCCGCCAGCATCTTGACACGGGTCTCGAAGTGCCCGAAGTAGTTGGCACCGATACCCTTTACCGCCCCCTCGACCACCTGTGATGCGTAGCTTATTTTATTCCAAGATCTAAGGCGGGGTGCGATGTCTTCAATAGCTGGTGCCATCTCCTGCAGCTGTGCGAGCTGCGACTCGTCGAAATACAGCCACCGCCCTGCTGGGTAACCTTGGTAGGGAAGGTTGGTCATCCAGACTTCAAAGTATATGCCGTAGTTTGGCTCCGTGTCGCCCGCATTGGCACTCTTAGAGATACCACGGTTAAGTCCCACGCCGATGCTGAGGAGGATGACTAGAAAGATGATTCCCCACGCTACGGCAAAGCCTGTCAGGAAGGTGCGCAGGCGGTTGCGCTTGAGATTGTCTATGATCTCGGAGAAGTATTCGTGTCCTATACGCATAATGTGTGATCCTCTTTACCCAAACACTTCCTCGGGCAGACTGCTCGTCAGACCGCCGCCCTCGATCAGCCCATCCTTGATATGTATCGTGCGGTCACACATCTCGGCTACGCCAGGCTCGTGTGTCACGATGATCATCGTCAGGTGCGACTCGCGATTGATCTCTCGCAGCAGCTCCATCACCTCGATGGTGGTCTTGCTGTCCAAAGCTCCCGTCGGTTCATCGGCTAGGATGACTGAGGGCGTGGTGATGAGGGCTCGTGCGATTGCTATGCGCTGCTTCTGTCCTCCCGACATCTCGCTCGGCAGGTGCTCCGCCCAGTCGGATAGTCCCATGCGGGCGAGTAGCTCGGCAGCACGCTTGGTGCGCTCCTTGCGACCGACTCCCTGATAAAAGAGTGGCAGGGCAATGTTGTCTAGCGCATTCTTGAAGGGGATAAGGTTAAAGGACTGGAAGACGAATCCTATTTGTCTAGAACGGATCTCGGCGGCGCGGTTCTCCGAGAGACTATTGCTGAGTAGCTCCTCGCCTAGATGGTAGCTCCCCTCGTCGTAGCTGTCGAGGAGCCCGAGGATGTTGAGGAGCGTACTCTTGCCCGAGCCTGAAGCTCCCATGATAGCAACCATCTCGCCTGGGAAGATGTCGAGGTTGATCCCCTTGAGTACATGTAGTGGCTGCGCGCCCTGGTAGGTCTTGTGCAGATTGCGTAGCGATATGACCGGTTTAGCATTCATAAGCGTATTGGCTTAGCGTTTGTCTTAAGTAGTACACTGCAAAGGTAGTACAAATATTTGAATCTGCAATAGGAAAAACGCATCAGTGTATAACTTGAATCAAACAGTGTCGTTGAAGCGAGGCGTGTGTCTCTCCATTGGACTGTTCGTCCGACAGGTTCAACCAGCTTGACTCCTTCGATGCCCTCCGAGGCTCTTCGGAGACTCCGACACCATACCCTCGAGGAAATCAATCATTTCCTCGGTGAGGATTTTTGAATCTCCACGGAGGAACGAACCAATTCTTCGGAACTTTGATTTGCTTCTTCCGAAGTTTCATTTCATTCTTCCGAACTTTTATTTGGCCCCTCCGTGGGGAATTTTCGTTTTCCACGTGGAGATTCCCGATTTCCTCGGTAGACGTGTAACGGTTGTAGGGGCGCTCGGTCGAGCGTCCGTCCCCGTTAAACCCACGACGCTGTATCGCTTTGACACAACGGACGCCCTCCGACTCGATACTATCCGTGCGTCTCTACGGCGGGCTACTCGTCTCCTATGGCTATCCGATTTGCAAAGTTATCCGTCCCAAGTGTCTCTAGTCGGAATAGTTTTAATATCTTTGTAGCGTATAAACGAGTATACAACCTTAGATATGGATGATTCGTCCGCCCATAGTACCCTTGAGGAGCCTCCAGCGAGTCAGATGCTGGTAGCGGGTCCCTGCAGTGCAGAGAGTCGCGAGCAACTGCTTGAGGTCGCTCAAGGGCTAAAGGCGCAAGGCGTCACACATTTTCGGGCTGCCTTGTGGAAGCCACGTACCCGTCCGGGATCCTTCGAGGGTGTCGGAGTGGAGGGGCTTGCTTGGCTCCAAGAGGTGCAGGCCTCTACGGGACTCAAGGTGGGTACCGAGGTGTGTCTGCCCGAGCAGGTCGAGGCGGTACGCACTGCGGGCGTTGACTTCGTATGGATCGGCGCTCGCACGGTGAGCAATCCCTTTATGGTAGAGGCGATTGCCGAGCAACTGGAGGAAGCTACGCAGACCGTTTTGGTCAAGAATCCTATCAGTCCTGACGCTCCTCTATGGATGGGTGCCATAGAGCGTATCAAGAACCGAGGAGTTGCCGAGGTGATGGCGATCCTGAGAGGTTGTACACCTGTCTACACCAAGCAACTACGCAACAGCCCTCACTGGGAGATGATAGCCCAGCTGCGTGCGCTCTATCATAAGCGTTATGGAGCGGAGGAACACTTACCCATCTTACTGGATCCAAGTCACATAGCGGGGCGAGCTGATCTCCTAGAGGCGGTCTGCCGTACGGGGATGCTCTATCCGATCGATGGCTTTATGATCGAGTGCCACTGCGACCCCGAGCATGCTTGGACAGATGCGCGTCAGCAGATCACGCCCGAGCAATTGCACCAGTTACTGAAGTCGCTGCAACATCCTAGCAGTGACCACGAGGCGATGCTCCGCCCGATGCGCTATCAGCTACGGGACCTAGATGCGGCACTCGTGGAGCTACTGGCGGAGCGCTGCAAGCTCACGCAGACTATAGGACGCTATAAGACGGCTAACCATCTGGGCCTTTATCAAGCTGATCAACGCGCAGCGGTAGAGGCTCACTATATAGAGCTGGCTACTCAGTATGGACTGGATCCGCACTGGGCGGCGCAGCTGTACAACCTGATCCACGACTACTCCCTGCGAGGACAAGAAGCCGTGGATACGAAAGATGTCAATAACTTTTAGAAGCTAGACTACTATAATAAGCAATGAAAAACAAAGCGATCATCAGCATAGGCAGTAATGAGCATCGCACGGCCAACGTAAAGGAGGTTATGGAGATACTCACGAAGCACTTCCCCACGATACGCTTTTCGACGCCCCAGCTCACGGAGCCTGTGGATATGCCCGAGGATGCCAAGGCTTTTCTCAATCTGATCGCACTCTTTGAGACCGATCTAGATAGAGAGACTCTAGAGGCTGAGCTAAAGAAGCTCGAGACTAAACTTGGACGTGACCACGATGACGATGAGGAGGGTATCATACCGATGGATCTAGACATCATCGAGTGGAACGATGAGGTCTACAAGCCACAGGATATGGTCCGCCCCTATGTCGTCGCCGGACTAGACGAGCTAGACGAGCTGTAGAATTAGAGATTAGAGGTTAGAAGTTAGAGGTTAGAGTTTAGAAATTAGACCTTAGAGGTTCTACTCTTTCTAGTCTCACAAGCTTCTCACCCTTCTAACCTCTAATCTCTAACTTCTAACCTCTAATTTCTAATCTCTAATCTCCATGCCGACCCATCACAGAGATGATCACGAGCTCATGCGCTACCTCCTACGGACAGCAGATCAGTTGGGGGTGGCGAGCTACGTGACGCCTTATCGAGAGCTACTCGAGCGACTGATCCGTGAGGGACAGTATGGAGCTAACGAAGAGGAGGACGATCGGGAGACCTTTATGGAGCAAGCTGAGATGGCTCAGCTACTCTGCGATGAGATAGGGCTGGGAGTCGTCTCGATATCGGCGGTCCTACTGGAGCCTCCGTACATCCGAGGAGCTATCACAGCTCAAGAGGTTGAGGCGCTGTGCCCGCCTGGCACACTCCCTCTCATAGAGCGTCTGGCGCAGACGCATGAATTGTACCATCGCTACGACCTTCGTCAGGCCGATCAGGGAGAGGAGTTTCTCCTGACCATCGCCGAGGACATACGTGTCGTCTTGATACTACTCGTCGAGTGTCTCAACAAACTCATCTATGCGAAGGAGCGCATGGACGAGAGTCGTAGGGTACTGCTAGCTCAGGTGGCGCAGGTACTCTTCGTACCGACAGCTCACCGCCTAGGGCTTTACAAGATCAAGAGCCAGATGGAGGACTTGATCTTTAAGTACACAGACCCTAAGCATTACTACGAGATCAAAGAGCTGATGGGGCAGACCATCGTGGCAAGACAAGCTTATATGGATGCTTTTGTTGTTCCTATCCAGAAGCGTCTCGAAGAACTTCCCCTTCGCTGGCCCTACACGATCAAGTCTAGGAGCAAAACTTTTACCTCCATCATGAACAAGATGCGCAACAAAGGGGTCGCTTTCGATGAGATCCACGACCTCTCCGCCATGCGCATCATCATCGACGCACCACCCGAGGAGGAGTACGAGGCGTGCTGGCTCGTCTATTCGATCGTGACGGACCTCTACACGCCCAATACGAAGCGTCTCCGCGACTGGATCTCGCAGCCTAAGGCAAACGGCTATGAGTCTCTACAGATTACGGTGCAGGGCCCCGAAGGCAAGAGCGTCGAGATACAGATCCGCACCACGCGTATGGATCGTATCGCCGAGAGTGGCATGGCTGCGCACTGGCGCTACAAGGGCGTCTCGGGAGAAGCTAGTCTAGACTCGCAGCTCACTAGTATGCGTCAGGTGATCGAGGACTTGGCGGGTGATAAGGAGAAGGCGAATGCGCAGCTCTCTCTCCGAGTTGAGTCGAGAGATATCTTCGTCTTTACTCCGACGGGGCAGATGATTCGCCTGCCGAAGGGCGCCACGGTCCTGGACTTCGCCTTTGCCATACACTCCAATGTGGGGCTGATGGCGCAGAGTGCGCAGGTCAATGGCAAGCGTGCTAAGCTGAGAGATAAGCTGAAGAATGGCGATGTGGTCAACATTACCACGGCAAAGAACCAGCGCCCCTCCATAGACTGGCTCCAGTCGGTTACGACTCGCAAGGCGAAGAATAAGATCCGCCAAGCGATACGAGACCAGCAAGAGAGCGGACTGCAAGCGGGCAAGGAGCTCCTCGAGAGACGCTTTAAAAATAGACACCTTGTCTACCAAGAGTCTATCTTCACCTCACTCTTACGCAAGATGGGGTACAAGGGGAATATGGACTTCTTCATAGACCTCTCTGAGGAGCGGGTCAATGTGCCTAACTTCCTCGATCAGTACGCTGCACTTAGTGCTGAGGCGGAGGCTCGTGCTGCCGAGAGTAGGCGTGTAGCTTCCACACCGACAGCGATTAAATCGCCAGAAGCTTCCGACGGTCGTGAGATTGTAGTCTCCACGGCAGACTTCAAGGGGCTGGAGTACACGCTGGCCAATTGCTGCAACCCTAAGATGGGCGATGAGATCTTTGCCTATCCCTCTAAGTCGGGACTGAAGATACATACTCGTAGTTGCCCGAATGCCATTGACATCTTAGGCCGTCACGGCGATCGTGTCTTGCCAGCTCGCTGGCGGGGCATGGAGAGCTCTGCGGTGGTTGCGACGCTCTACGTGACGGCGCTTCACGATGCGGTCACAATAGGACGCGTCATCTCTACGCTCCATCAAGCGGACGAGTGTAGCTTGATCAATGAAGAGCAACAGCTTGACGGGGGGCTTTGGCACGGCACCTTTACCTTTAGAGAGGGGGAGCGTCAAACGCTCTTTGCCCTGCAGGCACAGCTACAGAGCATCAAAGGGGTACAACAGGTGCGCCTCCAGCAGTAGCGCACTAAACGCTTTTAACATCGCAAGCATATAAGCAGAGACTGTTGCAAAAGTCAACAGTCTCACAATCTTGCAAGCAAGATTGTCTAGACTTTGCAGAAAGGATGAAGCGCAAGGCGCTGAGGGTGAGGTCTGAAGGGAGCATACCTCCGTATGTGACCGAAGCCGAATCCCGAAAGCAATACAGCGATTCGCCTTTATGCAACAGTCTCAAGCAGAGAGGGTCGCCACGTAGATGATACGTAGCGACCCTCTCTTAGATATTATTGAGACTTATGAGGTAGTCTCAAGAGAGCCTAGATGAATGACTGTGGTGCTAGCGTAAGCTACGCCACTAGATCAGAGCTCTCTAATATATTACTCAGCAGCCTCAGCTGTCTCCTCAGCCTGAGCCTCGGGAGCCTCTGTCTGCGCCTCGGCAGCAACCTCAGGAGCTGGAGCTGGAGCTGGCGTCTCAGACTCGATGACGGCGTGATTCTCCGAGATGACGGTGAAGGTGATAGGCACGATCACCTCACGGTGTAGACGTACCTGAGCATCGTAGTCGCCAACCTCCTTGACAGCCTTCTTGATCTGGATGATCTTGCGATCGATCTCGAAGCCCTTCTCAGCGAGTGCCTCGGCGAGCTGTATGTTCGTTACAGAGCCAAAGATGACCCCATACTTAGATGTCTTAGCCTTGATCTCTAGGTGCATGCCATCGATCTTCTGACCGAGAGCCTGAGCCTCCTGCTTGATAGCCTCGAGCTTGTGAGCTCTCTGGCGCAGCTCCTCAGCGAGCATCTTCTTAGCGCTCTCGCTAGCGATGATAGCCTTCTTCTGAGGGATTAGGTAGTTGCGTCCGTAGCCATCCTTGACAGTTACGATATCATCCTTAAAGCCTAGGTTGATAATGTCTTCTTTCAGTATTACTTCCATTGTCTTATCGGTCTCTAGGTGATGATTACTTCATAAGGTCCGTTACGAAGGGTAGCAGAGCTAGGTGACGAGCACGCTTGACAGCCTGAGCTACACGACGCTGGAACTTGAGGCTATTGCCTGTGATGCGACGAGGGAGGATCTTACCCTGATCATTGAGGAACTTCTTGAGGAACTCGGGGTCCTTGTAGTCCACAAACTTGATGCGCGCCTTCTTAAAGCGGCAGTACTTCTTCTGCTGTACCTCTCCGGGGAGTGGTCTGCTATAGCGACCTCTTCTTGTTCTTGCCATGGTTTACTTCTCTGCTACAGGGTTACTTTTCAGTGCGCGACGCTTCTCAGCATACGCATGATGGAACTTGTCCTGAGCGATTGTGATGTAGCGCAGGACCGTCTCGTCACGTCTCATGAGTGTCTCAAAGGGCTTGATCACTGAGGGCTCAGCGTCAAACTCTATGAAGTGATAGAATCCGGTAGACTTCTTCTCGATGGGATAGGCGAGCTTCTTGAGCCCCCAGTGCTCATCGTTCACAATCGTAGCACCTGCAGAGGTGAGATGTGATGTGAACTTATCTACCGCTTCCTTCATCTGAGCATCAGACAAAACGGGAGTTAAAATGAAAACGGTTTCGTAGTGGTTCATATATAGTTAGTAAAAATGCTATTGCCTGCAAAGGTACACATATTTATTGAATAAACAAGCGCATTGCATCTCGCAGTCCTTTGTGGAGAGACTGGTGGAGAGGCAATAGAGGGTCAGTCTACCTCGACGACTAGGTGCCCGTCGTCGGAGAGGTAGAGGAGGTAGGCGCGGACGGTCGTGAAGCCACTGGCGAGGAGCGCCTTGCGGTAGTTGCGTAGCTGGCGCTTGTGACGAGCGGTCTGCTGCTGTGCCTCGTCGCCACTCTTGTAGTCTATGATGACGGCGTGCTGCGCCTCCTCATCATACATGATGCGGTCGGGACGCTCTATGCGGGCTGTGCGTGTCTCGCTGGTGGTGTCTTGTGTGAAGCGAACGACGCTCCGCTCGTTGACCACCTGCCACTTGCTACTCGGCTGGTAGTACTCGGCTATCGCAGGGTCTGCGAGTGCGCCCTCGAGTTGCTTGGTGAGGGGGGCTAGCTGCTCCTTGGGGAGGAGCCCCTGGTGGCACTTGGCTTGGAGTATATCTTGTAGTTCGTCGTGCTCTAGGTAGTCGATCTCACTTAGCAAGGCATGGAGGAATAGTCCTCTGCGTACGGCATCTTGCTCCTGATAGGAGACGCTCTGGGAGCGCCGCACGCGTAGCTGGGCTAGGTCGCTGGTCTGCTCTCTGCCAGAGATCCTGCGGGGCGCTGAGGCGGTGCTGGGCTCTACCGTAGGCTGAGTTTGAGGAGCTGTGGAGGGGTCTGTCTGAGTGTAAAAGGTGCACTGCAGGACTTCTCCAACTTTTGCCGAAGAAGTTGTGGCTTTGGAGCAGTGGAGGGGGATTTCTTTGGATCCGCAAAGGTCTGTACTGGAGGCGGTTTTATGGATCTCTTCGACTAGCTCGGAGATGACACTCTCGAAGTTGACACTCTTACCCGATGTCTCCTTCTTCTCACTGAGGATCAGGTGCATCTCGCTCTTGGCTCGTGTCATCGCTACGTAGAGCGTATTGATACGATCTAGGAGGGCTGCGCCCTCTTCGGCTGCGATCCTGTGGCGGAAGGAGGTGCTCAGAGTCTCTTTGGTAGAGGAGATGGGGAGTAGGGGAGGAATCTCCACATCCGTACCTAGCAGTTTGTGAAGCTCGTCCATCACCTCCTTGTCATCACACCAGATGATGTCGTTGTGGTCTAGGAGCCTCCACTGGTACTCCAGGAGGCAGACGACGGGGAAGCCTAGCCCCTTGGCCGAGTGTATGGTGAGGAGCTGCAGTGCATCTTGCGTCTCTAGGCATAGTCTGGGGGTGTGGGTCTCTAGCCACTCGAGGAAGCCCTGCAGGTCCACGTAGTTGTCCTGGCTATAGTCCTGTACGGTGTCTAGGAGTGCATCTATGTAGGGTTGGTCGGCGGAGGTGATGAGGGGGCTCACGGCTTTGACGATCAGTAGTGTGAGTTCGTAGAGCGAGGCGCCCTGCCCCTCGCTGTAGCAGCGGGTGAGATCTAGGGCGGGTAGGTCATGGATGCTGCGCGCTAGCACGGCATAGTGCGCTGTGGCTAGTCGGTGCTCGAAGCTCTTGCTGTAGAGCTCCTCAGCGGTACCTGCATTGACTAGCACGCTGTGCATGATCTCTACGATGAGTCGGTAGAGCGGGTTGGCATCTAGCGAGAGCATCTCACGAGATACGAAGGCGAGTGGCTCCTGTGCAGATTTGTGCTCTTGGTTGTACTGAATGATGGACTGAGCGATGCGCTGGAGGGTATCGTTCTTTGGCGTTAGGATGGCGATGTCGGAGAGCTTGTAGCCCCGCTCTCGGAGGGAGGGGATGACGTGCTCGAGGAGGTAGTCGATCTTTGCCTGGAGCTGATCCTGTGGGCTAGCCTCCTGCCACTGATGGATGAAGACCCCGCCTACCTTGTTTATGTGCTTATCGGGAACTTCTTGATGGACCTCTGAGGCTTTGTAAATGTTCTCAATAAGCTTGTAGCTTTCGGAAGATTTATCCAGCTTTAGCTCAGAGGCATTGGGTAGGAGAGAGAAGAAGCGGTTGTTGAAAGAGACAATCGCTGGAGCGCTACGCCAGTTGTACTCTAGGTTGTGTGTCTTCTCATAGTTGGAGAAGTCCTTGCTCAGGCTCTCCTGCAGGAGCATCGGGTCGCTATTGCGAAAGCGGTAGATGCTCTGCTTGACATCTCCGACGATGAAGCTAGAGCCATCAGCGGCTAGAGCCTCATTGAGGAGCGGCTTAAAGTTTTCGTACTGAAAGCGACTGGTGTCCTGAAACTCATCAATCATGTGATGCTTGAGCTTGGTACCGATCCGCTCATAGATAAAAGCTGTGCTATGCTCCCTACCCACGAGGGTGCGAATGAGTTGCTTGGCGTTGTCTAGGAGCGTGATGTTTAGCTCCTCCGAGACCTTGCTGACATTGCTTTGTATCTCTCCGAGGAGCTGGAGGTCGTACCCCTTTCTGATGGCGGTCTGCAGGGTAAAGAGCTTTGTGTGGAGGGGCAGTATCTTGTAGAAGGCGCTAAGCAGGGGAGAACCCTCAAAGCCCTTTGTGTAGCGCTCATCAAGGGCCTCCTCAACGTTGAAGTGCCTCAGATACTTATCCCACGTGGTGGCGGTTATATAGGACTTTGTGTCACCGATGGTCGGCTGATCCTTCGTCGTGTCAGTCAGTCTAGCGAGTGGGGATTGCTGTCCGCCAGGGAACTTAGTGCCTGGGATGACTTGAGCTCGGAATGCGTCTACCTGCTTGCGGATCTCCTCCTTTACGATATTGATCTGCGCCTTGACCGCTTTCAAAAATACGGGATAGGTCTTGGGGTTGAGCAACTGCTGATTCTTGAAGGCGAGCTCCTGTATCTGCTCATTGTAGAGCTGCTTGGCGAAGAGAGTCAGGCCGTTCTTGAGAGCGTAGATTGACTTGTCAGCTTGGTCGGTCAGAAAGCGCTTGATCGCCTCCTGGGCTTCTGGGGATGGCTCGTCAAAGAGTCGCTCCACGGCTAGTCCTAGTATCTGATCGGTGGAGAGCTCGATGCGTGTCGTGGGGCGCTGCTTGAGCTCGATGGCTAGTGCATGGATGATGTCTTGGAAGAAGGAGTCGATCGTCTTGACTCGTAGTCCGTCATAGTCGAAGAGTATGGACTGGAGCGCCGTGCGTGCTCTTGTGGATAGCTGCGCATCACTGTAATGCTTATTAAAGGTGTCGTAGAAAGGCGACTCTTGAGGCGCTACCGCCAGTGTGGAGAGCTCCTTGAAGAATCGCTCCTTAAGCTCTCGGGTAGCTAGGTTGGTAAAGGTGACCGCCTGGACTTCCTGATAGCTACTTTCGGGGTACTGCAGGACATGGCGCAGGAAAGCTTCCGTCATGGTGTGGGTCTTGCCCGCTCCTGCCGAAGCTTTGTAGATATGGAGTCGCTGGTTGCTCGTACTCATAGCACTATTGTGGAGACTCAGGCTGCTCCTTTCGCTGTATGTTGTCGCTGAGACCCTGGTAAAGCTTGCGGTACTCAGACTCTAGGTAGAGATGCACGCCTAGGGTGATCAGCGAGAGGACGACACCTGTCACGACTAGGTACCAAAGTTCCCATCGGAAGGCCAAAGTGAGGACGAGGAGCACCCAGCGGTTGTAGTTGCTGAGCAGACCTAGCGTGACGTCGACACCACGCTTGTACTGAGGCATCTGCTGGACAAACTGCGCTGGTACGCCTTCCTGATGCGCGTGCCGATAGAGTAGCGACTGTAGCCGGTAGTGCCACGGGAGAAGAACTTCCCAGAGTGTGAGTAAGCGATAGAGCGCACGTCTAGACCATTTGCCCTCGGGCTCCTTAGGGCTAGTTGCCTGATAGCCTCGTCGGTATCGGTAGGCAAAGAGTGGAGCGTAGTGATGAGCCTCTAGCTGTGCAGACATACTGCGCTGGGAGTACCTGACGAAGTACTCGATGAGTAGCTGATAGAGGTAGAGGAGTATGACGATAAGCGCTGGGGCAACGTACCACCAGCCCGAGATGCCCGTAGCGCCTGCCTCCTCTGGCGGGTAGGTGCTGATGCGTATCGGCAAGGAGACGAGGAGCGCCAGCTGTATGACGATCGGCGTGGCTGTGAACCAGACGACAACCTGCTTGCTAAGCGCTGGAACCGTCTGTCTCGTGACGCGCTGTCGCTCTACTGAGTAGGCGGTTTCGTTGAGTATCAGAGCCAGCAGTATGACTACCGTGCCAACGATACTGCTCCACAGAGAGATCGGGTCAAGCAGTGTGAAGGCTGCGACGACGCCCATGAGCATCGCCAGCATAGACATGTAGTGAGCCTCGGCAAAGTCTGTACGCACCAGCACTTCGCGGGCTATGCGATCAGTCATGGGTCTTATCCCTTTGCGAGCTATGAGTCCATTGATGCGCTCCATATCCTTTGTCGCTCTTTGCATTTACTCGTTATCTCCTCGTTTGTTCTTGTAGAGCTTAGGCAACACATTGCTACGCGCCTCATCGTCTGCCATGCGATGGCGGTAAAGGTCTATAGCCATGTAGATAGACTCCATAAGCGCCTGCTCGTTGGCGATGCCTTGCATCACGATATCGTAGCCCGTGCCGTGGTCAGGCGAGGTACGTATGATAGGTAGTCCGGCCGTCACGTTAACCCCATCGTGTAGGTGTAGTAGCTTGAAGGGGGCTAAGCCCTGATCGTGATACATAGCCAAGACCGCATCGTACTGCTGATAAGCTCCTGAGCCCCAGAAGCCATCGGCCGAGAAAGGTCCAAAAGCATAGATCCCCATCTCCCGCTGCGCAATGGCAATAGACGGAGCGATGACCTCTAGCTCCTCGGAGCCGATCAGTCCGTTGTCCCCAGCGTGTGGGTTGAGCCCGAGGACCGCTATGCGAGGCGAAGAGATCAAGAAGTCACGTCGCAGCGCTTCGTCTAGGATCTCCAAAGTCTTGAGTACTCGTCTCTGAGTGATGACCTTGGGCACTTGGCTAATGGGGTCGTGCGTCGATACCAAAGCGACTCGCAGACCCGAAGGCGCAGCGAGGATCATCAGGGGTTCCTTGCCCTGTCCGCAAGCCACGCCTAGGTAGGCGGTGTGCCCTTTGTAGGGGAAGCGGTCTTGCGGCATGGCCGACTTATTGATCGGGCAGGTGACCAAGACATCTATCGCACCACGGTTAATGTCGCTCGTGGCTCTCTCTAAGGCAGCTAGGGCAGCTAAGCCCGCAGGCTCCGTCACCTTGCCAGGCGTCACGTCAATCTCGTCACCCACCACGTCAATCACGTTGACCACGTCGGGCTCCGCCTCCTCCGCGTCAGTGATCAGATGCCACGACGCACGCTCCATCTGTAGTGCCTTACTGTAGTACGCAGCGATACGTGGAGATCCGTATATAATAGGTGTAAAGAGGTCGGTCACGCCATTGCGGTTGAAGAGCTTGAGCAGTAGCTCGTAGCTCGTTCCGTTGATGTCGCCGTGGGTTATCCCGACCACAATTCTTCTGTCAGTCATAAATCGTTCAATAGGTTGTGTAAGCCGTCCAGCGTGCCTGTGCTACTTGCTCAGCGTCCCACAGCTCGACGGTGTCAGCTCTTACGGAGAAGAGCGCCGCCTCGACCTGTTGCATCACATCTCGCTTAGCTTCATTGGGATGGTAGACAAAAGCCTCAGCAACGACCAGCTCGTTACCCTGAGGAGTGACGAAAGCGTGCTGCACGAATGGCCCGCCCATAGATCCTCCGCCACGTAGCTCCCAAAGTCCACGTAGCTCAGTACGTAAGGGCTGTCCCTCGATGGAGACCTGTCTTGTCATCAAGATATGAGGCGCCGTGACCGCATGACTTCCCTCGACAGGTCCAGGCACATTGACCGCCAGGACCGAGTCGCGTAGAGCAACGAGGTAAGGCGCCGTCAGAGCTTCGCCATGGTAAGGCACTTTGTAGAGGAGCATGTCGGTGCGCCGACGCATCGCATTGTTGGAGAGCCAGAGACAATTCTTGCCCACCTTGTAGGAGACGATGTCTTCGGGAGCGTTGATATGGTAGCCGAGATGCTTTACCGCTAGTTCGTCAGCCTTGTGGCTAAAGTTCTTCACCAAGTTGCTCGCTTGTACCGCCAGCTCGTGGCGTACGAATAGGTTGAGCACAGCACGCCCACGATCCGCCATCAGGTAGCAGACCGAGTCAGGTGAAGGGCTCTGTATCGTCACCACAATCTGACCATGCGCCCACTGGTCGTAAGCAAACTTGACGCTGTTCTGCGTATAGCGTCCCGCATCTATGTCTACGATCAAGATGTTGCGCACATAGCGGAGGAAGGTGTCAAAGTCTTTGGGGTCCACCGTCGTCACGTCCATCTGCTCCTCGATCTGAGGCATCGCAGGTACATAGCTTCGCAACATCGCCTTGACAGCCGTGCCGACAGAGTCCGCTAGGTAGTCACGATCCATGACGAGCATCACCTCGTTTGGCTTACCACTAGCCTGAGTGAAGGTATTCCCGCCACCATCCGAGCAACTACACACAGCCAGCAGTGCCACGAGGAGCGACGCAATCTGATATAAAGGTCTCATAAGTCTATCGCTTTATAGCGGGTAAATCACTCAGCACCGCCTTTGCGCTTGCTGTAGCTCTCTTGCCGCTCCTTGACCTCCTGATACTTGTCCTCAATACTCTTATTGTCGGGGTACTGCTCCCGCATCGTCTCTAGGAGGGGTAGCACGATCGGGAAGTTGTAGTATCTCGTCTTCAAGATATAATCCACGAGGAGTAGCAGACGATGGATGGTGCCTGGCGAAGCAATGCCACTAGCGGTGAAGCCCTTCTCGTTTGATCCTTTGCAAAAGACCACCTCGTCCGTCACGCTGAGATCTTCGTCGGTCAGCGCATTAAAGGGGAACCAGTAGTTTGTCTTCTCCTCATCAAAGGACTCGATAAAGCCGTACTTCTTCATATTCTCCCGCATCTTGATCGTACCCGCAGGGCGCACTATCTGTAGATCTTCCTCGGGAATAGTTGCTCTGTCCTCGCTCGCCTCTATTTCGTCTAGGATCTCGCTGAGGGTAGGCTTGTCGGCAGAGTTGCGAGGGTATCGGTTGGGACCCGCTTTCTGTTGCTTGACAGCGTGTGACTTGATCTGATTCTTGTCCGGGAGTGGAATACGGTCGCCTGGCTTGTATATGTAGGTTTTGTCCTTGTCTATAGAACCCTCTAGAGGTGAGAGCAGGCTCTCTATCGCCTCTTCATCGGATAGCTTCTTCACGTCACGCTCCTCAGAGAGCTCCTCCTCTTCGAGTGAGTCTCTTAGCGAGCTAGCGGATCGCTCTCTCTTGTGATACACCGTAAAGGACTCAATCAGCTCCTCACGGATGAAATGCTGGTCACCACGACGACTCTCGAGGACTATGTAGTCGCCACAAACAGCCTGGAAGGTGCCTCGGAAGGTCCTATCCTTCGATACTATAAGAACACTCTGACCTGGTGTCAGCCAACTTGCGAAATCATTCATCATAATCGATATGTTTATTAGTCTGTAATCTGTATGCCACGGGTAAGTCAGTCTAGCTCGTACTCTCTCGTACTAGACCGCCCGTGTCAATACACAAAGATAGTGAATTCTTTGACTCCTTTGCAACGTTGCGCCATATTCTCTCCAATTCCCGCAAATCTCACGAATAGCCCTTGTAGGGACGCACGGATAGTGTTGAGTCGGAGGGCGTCCGTTGTAGAACGATCTTGACGATGTTGCTTTTGACGGGAACGGACGCACAGAGCGTGCGTCCCTACAAGTCGCTACACGTCAGTACGTTGAGCCGACCCGTTGCTCAGGCTAGCTTTACGAAGCTTTGTGGCGCAGGCGTCGCAGGAGCGGGGCAAAGGCTTTGCCCAGTTGCTCGCGCCAAGCGACATACCCCGTGAGCGCAACAAAGACCACGGTGCTGAGTAAGAGACGCATCCACATCGCTGGCATCGTGCCATAGATCCACAAGATGAGCCCCACGGCGATGGCGCCCACTGCGAGATAGCCCGCCGTCGCCCCTAGTCGGTACGGTACGGGGTAGTACTTGCGCCCGAGGAAGTAGGAGATGAGTACTAGCAGGAGGTTGCTCACCACCGAGGCGTAGGCACACGCCATGAAGCCCCAGTGCGGTGCTCCCCACACGATGATCGCCACCGTGAGCAGACAGCCCAGCGTGGAGATGATGCCACCCCAATATGTGCGGTCGGTCAGCTTGTACCAGAGCGATAGATTGTAGTAAATGCCGAAGAGCACCTCCCCGAGCATCACATAGGGTACGACCCGTAGTCCGTCATAGTAGGCGGGACTGATCAGCACCTTGAGCAGGTCGAGGTAGCACATCACCGCTACGTAGATAAAGATCGCCGAGAGCAGGTAGTAGTGCATCGCCTTCGCATAGGTGACGCGTCGCTCGCGCTCCGCTGCCACCTCCTCGTCTGCCGTGAGCTCGCCCTCCTTGCCTCGCTGGAAGATAAATGGCTCGTAAGCAAAGCGGAAGGCTTGCGTAAACATGACGATGACGACCGCTATCTTGTACCCAGCGCTGTAGATGCCGAGCTGCGTATTGGCAAAGGTTTGATCCGCAAAGAGCAAGGGGAAGATGATCTTGTCCGCCATCTTGTTGAAGTTGCCCGCTATGCCGAGCAAGACCATCGGCAGCGAGTAGTGGAGCATGCGACGAAGGAGCCCCCAGTCGAAGCGCCCGCCGCCACGTGCCTCTTTCATGTAAGGTATCAAGACCAGCAGGAGGATGATGTTGGCGATCATGTTCGAGAGGAAGATATACTCAACCCCGAGCCCTGGCTCGTACCACCAGTCGACCGCTCCTGGAGCGACCCTCTGGAGCCAAGGACAGACCAGTAGGAAGAAGAGATTGAGCGCCACCGTCAGGAGTACGTAGCCTATCTTGATCAAGCCATAGCGCAAGGCTTGATTGGTGTAGCGCAGATAGGCAAAGGGGATACTGGTGAAAGCATCGATCGCCACGATCACAATGAGCATCGCCACAGGGCGCAGCATGTCCGCATAGCCGAGAGCTGCACCGATTGGCTTGACAAAGAGCAAGCCCAAGATGAGGAAGAGGAGCGAACTGGTGCCTAGCGTACGCAAACTATTAGCGTACACCTTGCGCCCGTCACCCTCACGGCTAAAGCGGAAGAAGCCCGTCTCCATCCCATACGTTAGGATGATCAGGAGCAGCGCCACCCAGGCATACAGATTGGTCACGATACCGTAGTCCGCTGGCGAGGGAAGCTGATACACATAGAGCGGGAAGAGTGCCCAGCCGAGAAAGCGACTGAGCATAGTTGTCGCTCCGTAGATGACGGTGTCCTTAAAGAGACTCTTGATACGGCTACTCATAAGATTTCTATAAACGGTTTTTTAAGTAAAGCATTACACTTCGTACAGATCCCCCTCTTGTGCTGCAAAGCTATTGGGAAAGACCTCTTGCGCCTCCTTCAGTAGCACCGACACATCGTCATAGCGTCCTGAGTAGTGGCCCAAGAGCAGTTGACCTACCTCGGCAGCCTTAGCCACCTCAGCCGCTTGCCGTGCCGTCGAGTGCCCGTAAGTCTCCGCACGGTCGAGAAACTCTTCACTGTAGGTGCTCTCGTGGTAGAGGAGATTCACCCCACGAATCTGCTCCACCAGATGCCACGCAGGGAGTGTATCTGAGAGATAAGCGTAGGAGCGGGGCGGGCGACCAGGCTTCGTCAGTTCACGGTTCGGGATGATGCGCCCGCCACCTTGAGGGACATAGTCTAGCCCCATTTGCAGAGCTGGCATAGCGCTGTAAGGGATCTGGTAAAAGTTCGTAGCCACAGGATCGATCCTCCTCGGCATACAGAGCTCACGGCAGAGGAAGCCGACGGCACTCGTACGGTGACGCAGGGGCAGCGTGTCGACCGTGATCCACTCGTCGGTGTAGATGGACGGGCTAACCTCGTCACTCGGCGCGATCGTCACAGAGAGCGCGTAGGAGCTCTCCTCCATATGATGCGCCTCTATGTAACGTATGAAGTCGGCCACCTCGGCAGTCGTCACGATCGTGAGCGGCTTCGTGCGCCCTACGTGTGCCATCGAGGTAAGCAGACCAGGCAACCCGAAGCAGTGATCCCCGTGAGCATGAGAGATAAAGAGCGCCTCCAGCTGTGTCATCTTATAGCCCGCCATAATGAGCGAGTGCTGCACCCCCTCGCCAGCATCTATCAGGTAGTGATGCCCAGCGACGGTCAGCACTTGCGCTGACGGTAGATGATGTCGTGTGGGACGCGCAGAGCCACAACCGAGGATCTTGACTTGCATCTCAAGCGTGTTGCTATAAAAACGGAGCTACGGCTAAGACTCTTCCTCCTCCTCTGGGGTATAGCGGTAAAAGCCTACGCCCACCTTGCGACCGAGTTGACCGGCACGTACCTTACGACGTAGCAGTGGGTGCGGACGATACTTGCTATCCATAAACTCCGCAAAGAGCCCCTCCAAGATCTCCAGACAGGTGTCTAGTCCGATCCAGTCTGCCAGCTCTAGCGGTCCCATCGGGTGACTAGCCCCAATGCGCATCGCACGGTCTATATCTTCGATAGAGCCGATGCCCTGCGCCAGCTCAGTGATCGCCTCGTTGATCATCGGTATGAGCATACGATTGACGATGTAGCCTGGCGAGTCCTCGACGTAGACCGTCTCCTTGCCCATCGCATCGCACAGCTCCTGGATCTGCTCGAGCGTCTCCTGCGAGGTGTGCTGTGACGAAACAATCTCGACGAGATCAATGAGTGGCACTGGATTGAAAAAGTGCATCCCCGCCACAAGCGACGGACGCTGCGTAGCGTTCCCCAGCTCCGTGATGCTGATCGACGAAGTGATCGAAGCGATGATCGTCCCCTCACTCAGGACAGCGTCCAGGTCTCGGTAGAGCTCCTTGTGCTCCTCGAGGGAGCCACTAGATGCCTCTATGACTAGGTTGGCGGAGACAATGTCGGCATTGTCCACGGTCACCTTGATGCGACTGAGGAGCTCCTGTCGCTCCGCATCGCTCCAGCCGAAGAGTTCGCCGAACTCCACCAGCGACTGCTCGAGGAGTGGGATGGCTCGCTTCTGACGGTCTAGTGAGCGCGCCTGTATGACGGTAGGTATATGGTGCATAGCCAGACAGATGGCTATGCTACGACCCATAGAGCCAGCGCCCACGATGGCCACCTCCTTGTCGTAGCGGGTCGTAGCGGTACTGCTCTGGGTAGAAGTCTCTCTTGTCATTGTATTGTAGTCTCTCTTGCGGATCAAAGGTACAAAAAAGCGCTCACCCGTCTAGCGTGACGTGTAACGGCTGTAGGAACGCACGATCGAGCGTCCGTTGTATCAAGGCGGGACGTATAACGGTTGTAGGGACGCTCGGTCGAGCGTCCGTTGTGTCAAAGCGAGACGTGTAACCCGTGTAGGGACGCACGATCTGTGCGTCCGTTGTAGAACCATCCGACGTGTAACGGCAGTAGGGACGCTCGGTCGAGCGTCCGTTGTAGAACCATCCGACGTGTAACGGCAGTAGGGACGCTCGGTCGAGCGTCCGTTGTGTCAAAGCGAGACGTGTAACCCGTGTAGGGACGCACGATCTGTGCGTCCGTCCCCGTTAAAACCACAATGTAAAGGACGAAATTGCAATATCCGCCTCAATCCTCGGCTAAGTTATACGAGGAGTGTTAGTTAGCAGTGCCTAGAGCTACCAACCTCTCGACATAAACATCTGGCCCTCGAAGAATTCACCAAATAGCTCCCGAGGAAATGCAAATCCTCCACGGAGGCAATGAGAAATTCATCGGAAGATCGAAATAAAAGTTCGGAAGAATGAAATGAAACTTCGGAAGAATGAAATGAAAGTTCGGAGGAATTTGCCGTTTTCCCCGTGGCGGATTTGCATTTCCTCGGGAGAAAATCCATTTAGTCGGAAAGTGTCCGAAATATGAGACTGTTGCAAAAGGATGAAGCGCAAGGCGCTGAGGGTGAGGTCTGAAGGAAGCATACCTCCGTATGTGACCGAAGCCGAATCCCGAAAGCAACACAGCGATTCGCCTTTATGCAATAGTCTCAATAGATGGAGACTATCCGCCACGGGTGTCCCGACACTTGGCGCACGCTTTGGCAGCGACAACTAATTCGTGAGAAGGTCGTACCTTTGCCCTCGTACTGAAGCCCTATGAGCCTCAGACGATCACCCCAAGATAATCAGATGAACCAGTCACCCCTTCCAGCACCGAAGCACCTCCTCCAGAGACTATACGCTATGGTCAGAGGTAATAGACTAGTCCTAGAGAACTTCCTCTCTCTCGGACTCATCAATGTGCTGAACTCCTCCTTTCATCTGATCATCTACCCGATACTGATCCATCGTGTCGGCGCTGAGGCGTACGGAGCCTATGTCTACGCCTTTTCGGTCATCACATACTTCGTCACGCTGGTGACCTACGGCTTGGATATGATCGGCACCCGCTACCTAGCTCGCTACGACAAGGAGGGCGACCTAGCGGGCAAGTCCGACATCACTTCGCAGATACTCTCTAGTCGCCTTTACCTGCTCCTCCTTTCCTTCATCCTTTTCCTGCCGATCGTCTTATGGGTCGGGGCCTTGGCCGACTACCGGGCGCTCCTCTGGGCAAGCTTTCTCTCCGTAGTGGCCTGTGTCATCATGCCCAACTGGTACTTCATCGGGATCCAGCGCACCCGCATCTACCTCTACATACAGATCGCCACGAAGGTGCTCCTAGCCGTTGCCATCATCCTCTGGGTGCTCACGCCAGAGCATATGACACGCTACGTCTTACTGGCTTCGGCGAGCAATATACTCTCGGCGGGAATCGCCTTTGGCTATATCTTATGGTGCGAAAAGCTCTCGCTACGCCTCATCTCACTGCGCAAAAGCTTAGCACTCCTGCGAGAGGCTACGCCACTCTTCCTCTCTTATCTGGTGATGACGGTCAAGTCGGCTGGTCTCAACCTCGTGATCGGTTCGCTCTTTGGCATGACCTCCCTGACGGGCTACGACTTCTCGATGAAGATCGTTAGCGTCGTCATGTATATCACCAAGCAGCTCAACGTGGCGCTCTTTCCCTCGGTCAGCACCAGCTATACGACAGAGCGCATACATCGTATACTGCGTGGCGAACTGCTCATGGGCATCGTCTGCATGGGGGCACTCATGCTCGCCGCTAAGCCGATCATCTGGATCATGGGCAATGGCCCGATAGAGGATCTCATCCTACCTGTCTTCCTGCTCATGACGGTGCTGATACCGATATGGCTTATCTCGGGCTTCTTCATCGAGCTGGTTCTCACCGCCAACGGTCGTAACCGTGAGGTCTTCATCAACCAACTCCTCTCGCTTGCGGTCATCGCGCTTGGTGCCCTGATCGCCGTGCTCCTACAGGTGAAGTTGATCGCCTTCGTCGTCATCGTCATCCTCTCGGGGCTTATCGAGATCGCCTTCCTCTACGCCACCGGCCGCCGTCGCGCCCTCATCTGAAACCTGCTTTTCTACAACTTGCTAAATGTGCGGGTAGTCAGATGCCGACTCTTCGTCTGACGCTGTTTTTCTACAACTTGCTAAATGTGCGGGTAGTCAGACGCCGACTCCTCATCTGACGCTGTTTTTCTACAACTTGCTAAATGTGCGGGTAGTCAGACGCCGACTCTTCGTCAGACGCTGTTTTTCTACAACTTGCTAAATGTGCGGGTAGTCGGACGCCAACTCCCCATCTGACGCTGTTTTTCTACAACTTGCTAAATGTGCGGGTGGTTAGATACCAACTCCCCATCAGCCCCTGCGCAGCAAGACTTTAGCAAGGCAAAGATTTGAATTTAGCAAAACAAAAGGGTCTTCATCTCATAGTCTGTATCATCTTAGCTCGTAAAAACAGAGACAGTCCCCACAAGCGTGTCCGCTCATGGAGGCTGTCCTCATGTTCGTGCCGACGGCCAATCGCTCTCCTGTCTGTTTCAATTCACGCACCCCGTGTGGGGTGCGACGGTCGTGAGTTGGACGTTACTCGCCCTAAAAATGTTTCAATTCACGCACCCCGTGTGGGGTGCGACTCCTCTCGGATTGGGATCTCTCTACTGAGCGTGTCGTTTCAATTCACGCACCCCGTGTGGGGTGCGACCGGAGCCGACGGAGTTTACGCTGGACAAGCTGGAGTTTCAATTCACGCACCCCGTGTGGGGTGCGACCCTCTTGTATATCCTCAACCCGCCAAACCACCCGTTTCAATTCACGCACCCCGTGTGGGGTGCGACATTGCATAATAAGTATGTAATGAATATGAGACTAGTTTCAATTCACGCACCCCGTGTGGGGTGCGACATACGTTGGTTTTGGGATCACCTCATAGTTGGTGTTTCAATTCACGCACCCCGTGTGGGGTGCGACTTATCAACAGTAACCTCTGCAATAGGCTCATGCGTTTCAATTCACGCACCCCGTGTGGGGTGCGACACAACCTAAACCTTGACTAGCTACAACAAATGAGTTTCAATTCACGCACCCCGTGTGGGGTGCGACTCGATGTAGATCGGCTCTGTAGCGACCGACTGACGTTTCAATTCACGCACCCCGTGTGGGGTGCGACGATACTTACAAGTGTTCATAAGAGACTAGACTAAGTTTCAATTCACGCACCCCGTGTGGGGTGCGACAGGCGGGCGCTAAGGCAGCTGCAAAGGGAGCTGTGTTTCAATTCACGCACCCCGTGTGGGGTGCGACGGCTCCCGCAGGCACTACGAGACAGCGCAGAGGTGTTTCAATTCACGCACCCCGTGTGGGGTGCGACTGACCTGCCGAGTAGCAGTAGACGAGGGGCGAGACGTTTCAATTCACGCACCCCGTGTGGGGTGCGACCTTGATATCCCAACGCACTGAAATGAGGGTTGAAGTTTCAATTCACGCACCCCGTGTGGGGTGCGACGACGTTGAGAAGCATCCAAAGCAGTATCACGTTGTTTCAATTCACGCACCCCGTGTGGGGTGCGACCGCGACCCGACCTCTCTCACCGAAACGAGAGTTGGGTAGGTTTCAATTCACGCACCCCGTGTGGGGTGCGACTTCTCGGGTCATAAAACGACCAAAAAAAGACCCCAAGTTTCAATTCACGCACCCCGTGTGGGGTGCGACTTGGAAACTCCCCGAATGGGTGGAGGAGCTGACGGGTTTCAATTCACGCACCCCGTGTGGGGTGCGACTTCTCTAGCTCTCTCAGCTTTGCTCCTTGTTGCTCGTTTCAATTCACGCACCCCGTGTGGGGTGCGACTGCGATGCCCAAAGGTACGCATTAGTTGAGGATTAGACGATGATGAACTGCGAATAGGAGACTACGAGCGGACGTATTCGTTGCATTGGCGGTGACTGCGAGACGGTATGTGCTTGGATCTCAGCGTATGCGAATAGACTGCCTTTTCACTGATCGCTTGGCATTCGCAGAGGTGTACAAGAGCGAACGAGTCGGACCGCTAAATGAGTAGCACGCCTTCGGGATCTACGCCTTTTGTTTTGCCAATGGTGGTGATCTTAGACTGGTAGTTGGTACCGAGGTGGTAGATGCGTAGCGAGTCGCTCGAGAGGTTGATCGTGTCCGTGAGAGCAGCCTCCAGCTCCACTCTTTGGGCAGGAGAGACGAGGCATTCGAAGACTGAATTTTGGACACGTTGGCCGTAGTTCTGGCATATCTTCGCCACTTGGCGAAGTCGCTTAGCTCCGTCAGGCGAGGCGGTGTTCACGTCGTAGGTTACAAGTAGGTACATCAGCTTTAGATTAGAAAGACAGGGTAGTCGTCGAGGTCTCCTCGGAGGCATCGGGCTAGGAGTAGCGCCTGAGCATAGGGAAGTAGTCCTATCGGTATACGCTCCTGGAGGAAGGGGTGCGTGATCTCCTCTCGCTTGCGTTGTTGCCAAGCGGCTAGGAGCTCTTTGCGTGGTTCGTCTCTGAGGATATAGCCGTTTTCGCCCTGGGTGATGAAGTCTGAGGGGACTACTTGTCGTTTGTTGATGACAGTCAGGACGAAGCGATCCACGATGTAGGCGCGAAGCTCCTCCATAAGGTCTAGGGCAAGGCTTGCTCTGCCTGGTCTGTCCGTATGGAGGAAGCCCACGTATGGGTCCAGTCCTACGGTTTCGAGCGCTGCTGTGACCTCGTGGGCGAGGATGGTGTAGAAGAATGAGAGCAACGCATTGGTCTCATCGCGAGGCGGTCGTCGCGATCGCCCCTCGAAGGTAAACTCTGGTCGCCGTATGAGGTGGTGAAAGAGGGAAAAGTATTGCTGTGCCGCTAAGCCCTCTACCCCCATAACGGTCATGCGGTCACGCTTGTAGGCTAAGCTTTTCTGCAAAGTTTTGAGCTGGCTGAGTGCCTCTTGAAAGGTTGCCTCCACGCCCTCTGTCGGGTGGTAATCTCTCACATATCTACTCAACACCGATCGCTGGTTGGCTATCTTGGCCGAGATAAATAGTGCAGCGAAGTGAGCTGCAGCTGGTTCGTCGTCAGCGATGCGGTACTGCGTGCGTCTCAGGAGGACGTTACCCCTCGTGGGTCCCTCTAGCGAACCTATGTAGCGACCTGTGGGAGTGAGGAATGTGAGCTTGACACCCTCCTGTACGCAGAGCTGCATCAGCCCTGGCGAAGCGCCCATATAGGAGAATGTAATGATCCCCTCGAGGTTGTGTATCGGTATGCGAAAGGTCTCTTCGCCATCTACGCGCGCCACGACGTTGGTGCCGTCCTTGAGGAGATAGACATTGGGCGTAAGAATATAGAGAGTGTTGAGTAGCTTTCTCATAAGGTGAGTATGTCGTGATGCTTTAGGTAGCTCTTTGCCGACTTGTGTGATGCGATACGAGGCATGCACTCATCGAGGAGAGAGCAGGAACGACACTGCCGGGTGTAGTGCGCTGGTATAGGCGTACGCTGCGCAAAGGCCTCGTGCATCTTACGCGCCACCTCGTAGCACGCCGTCCGCAGGGTGTCGTCCATCTCGACCTGTAGGCGATGCCGTGTCTCTCCATAGTAGAGTGCTCCGAAGGGAATAGAGACTTGGTACATCTCCTCAAGGGCTATGACCTGAGCGCAGAGCTGCAGTTTGTCAGCGAGGTGAGTCTTAGGCTTGCCACGCTTGTATTCGACAGGAGTCGCCTGCCATGCCCCTGGGTACTTAGGATGTCGGAAGGGGCTCAGGCTACGATCCCGTAGCGGGGTTAACTCCACTGCGTCGGATAGCCCGTATAGCCCCAAAGTGTAGGAGACGAGTGGTACCCGCCTCATCGTAATCGTGTCTCCCACGCGAGCGCTCAGCTCAGGTTGGTCCACACGCTTGTGGAGGATCTGCCCTAGTGCTGTGAGATGGTTGTCGTGCCATAGTTGCTCTAGGGTGATCAGTTGCCACTGACGTGGACAGAAGCAGTAGTGCTGTATCTCGGAGATTGTCAGTAGCTCCTCGTCGCTGTAGCGTCTCATGGGGAAGGTCGTTTTAGAGAAAAGCCCCTGCCGTAGTGGTGTGCGCTACGGAAGGGGCTTTTGTGTAAAAGCGGGCTAGACGAGCTCAATAACCTCGACTCCCTGGAGTCCGTCGCGATCGATCTGGACGGTGTAGTCGGAGAAGTCGCGTGCGGGACCTGCGAGCCCCTCACGTCGTGCTACGGTGACACGCTCGAAGAGCTTGTGTGCAGACGCATTGCCCAGAGGTGAGTCGTGCTTGAAGATGATCAACTTCTGCAGGCTCATGAGTCCACGGGCTGCGGAGTGATCTAGGTCAAACATCTTCTCGAGTGCCTCCCAGAAGAGCTTCAAGTCATCCTCCGTGAAGCCTGTATCCTCGGCAAAGTGTGGCGTCACGAAGCCATACATCTTATATAATCCGTAGGGCACGGTGGCTTTGCGCCCCATGGTCTGATCCTTCTTTGCAGCAACCACGGGAACTATCGTGTGCTCGTGTGGAAAGATCGGCTCAATAGATCGTCCGAATGTGAGCTGTATAGGACCTCGGACTTGCCCAGCATTAGCCTCCTTAAAAGACATAACAGCACCAAAAGCTCGTATGTCATAGAACTCTCGAAGCATCGCCTCCCGCTTGAGGTCAATGATCTTCTTTTCATTCTTCTTAGCGTCCTTCTTGAGCTTCTCTATTTCATCTGATGTCATTGCCGAGATCTTGTCTTTGAGGATGGGACCCTCCTTGACATAGATCTCGTAAGACTGAGGTCTATCCGTGATGTGTAGGTAGTCGATATAGTTACGCACCTTGCGCTTGATACATACGTCGGTGACGAGTCCCTCTCCAGTCTCGGAGTCTACACGGGGCAGATTGTCACTATCGGGATCTCCATTGGGGTTGCCATCCTTGACGTCAAAGAGCAGGATGAAGTCATAGCGATTCTGTACGATCTGTGGGTTATTCGGTTGCATATTCATGACTCTATTGGTTATTGTTCTATTTCTTCAGTTGGGTTGTCTGCGTCCTCCTTCTTATTATAGGTGTAGACTTTCTGATGATAGTAGCCTACTGCGAAGAGGCTCTGCTCATCTAGCGAGAAGGTAGCGGGGAATGCTTTTCCCTTTGTGGTAATAAGCTCGGTAATCTCATTAAGGAGCTTATCAAAGAAGACAGCCAGTCCAGGTGTCTCTTTGTACAGCTTGCTCAGGTGATGGTTGGACAGTCTGAATAGTGGCCCCATCACAGTATTGGGTCGTGTGGAGGCACTGTCGTAAAAGCGGTCTCGGATGCTCGCATTGACTCCCTTACCTAGAGCTGCGCGCTGAACCTGCTCGAAGACGGCAAAGAGGCGTCCTGAGAGGTAGGCGATGTTGTCGTTTTGCTTGTCTAAAGCCATATCTAGTTCTTTTAGATGTTTATATACTCTTGCTTTGCGGTTGATGCAGCCCTTGAGGATGGCCGCACATAGATCAAATCTTTTCTTGTATTCTTTCTTTTCCTTATTGGACTTTTGTCGGAGTATTTGAGGAATCCTCCTAATACATGCCTGTTGTAGAGTGAGCGGATAGGGGGTGCCATTGAGTATACTCTCGACGATGCTCTGTACCAAGTTAAGTTGAAACTTTTTAGAGCTGGCTGATGTGGAGACTGGGGAGACAGTGGACACTATATTATACAGAGAGCGTAGGGGTGGGTTTTCCTCGTCCACGTTGCCAGTCCAGCTGATGATGTTCATATCGACGAGGTGCTGGTAGACTCTGTCGAAAATCTCCGATACAGTCCCCTGCTGCCAATACTTGACGGAGATGCGTGCACCTTCATTGAGGGTTAGTCCAAGGATGTAAAACTGTCTTGTGTCGTCCCAATGCTCTCCGTGACCACGGTTGCCACGGATAGCTTTGAACTGCTCAAGTACTTTGTAGGTGCCCTGCGTCGGGTCTGGGGCTTTCTTTATATTTTTATGCTTAGGCTGCTCGTCGTCTGGGTCTGATTGTTTCTGAGTATCATCATTCTTTATACCTTCAAAGGTTACGGTACGAAAGGTCTCGTTGATACTAGGATCATCAAGATTCGAATTCCAAAAGACATAGAAGAGACTTCCAAGAGAATAGCGTGTCTGCTGGTTGCTTAATAAGTCGTTGAGAGCCGTTGTATGAGTAAACGAAGCATATGTTGATACAAAAGCATTGGACCCTTGTTTCTTGCCATAAGACTGAGACGATGGGTCGTTAAAACTAATAAGAGTAGTCCCAGGTTTAGCATTTGGCATATTTATACGAGGATGGATTCTTGCAATTGGAAGTCTTTCTCCTGTAATCAAGCATCGTCCTTCAATATTGCTCGCTAGAGTCTCTTGAGCGGCATAGTCGTACGCATCCTCTTGTGTAGCTAGAAGCTCTGTGTCACCTTGCAACTGAAAGGTCATCCAGTCTTCCGCAAAGACGCGATCGGTGTGAGCATCCTCGGGCAGAGGTGTCTCGGTGCCACGATAGTGTTCGTAAAAGCGGCAGACCGCCTTAAAGCAAGCATTGTCTGGGTACAAACTTGCGACTTTGGATACAGCTCGCTTGAAATCTTCAAACCGATCCATACAAGGAGATACACCCTCTGTGCTTTCTTCATACCCTAGGATATACTTGCGATTGTCCCAAAAGGGCTGTGCGGGTGGACGCTGTCCACTTCGCTTTTTTGCAATTGGGACTAGATAGTCCTGCCCTTTACTCTTCTTGTCACTTGGATCTTTGAGGTTTTTCAGTCGAACGAAAGATCCATCTTCTCGAATGACGATAACCCAGCCAATGGGTTTGACCTCTAGTCCAGGGGTAGCTATGCGATGAGCCTTGCGCATCGCCTCGTAGTAGTTGTGTAGTGCTTGTAGGATCATCTCAGTATCTCGTTACTATCCATCGGGGGGATGAGGATGACGCCCTCGACCATTTGCGCATGATAAAACATCGCTGGGGGATTCTTCCTATCCCGCTCGAAGTCCATATCGTAGAGCATAATGCTCAGATCTCTACTCGCAGGGATAGGCTTGGGCTCTAGTGATGTCTCACCATGCTCTAGGTCGACATACTCAAAGGCGCAGGTGAACTCACGGCACCCTAGGTAAGGCATCGTGAAGCATTGCCCAGCTTTGGCTCTGCGCTCGAAGATCTCTTGGTACTTTCTGGGGTTCTCCGCCTTGCGCTCGGCTTCGCTGTACTCCTCGTTGTAGTGCTTCTGACAGCTAGCTGAGCGGTCTCTCACGGGTATGTAGACCATCTTAGCATAGATCCGATAGTCCACGTCACGTAAGATGTACGATGCACGCTGTCTACGAATACTCTTATCTGAAACGTTTATGCCTGTGCTTCCTTTGCTCATAATAGAGGCCACCTCGTTTCGCTTGATGGTAAACCGCTTGATCGGGGCTAGCACCTCTATCTTCGTGATCTCCCAGCGTATGGCGGGCTTCCAGTAGATCGCCTGAAAGATGGCTCGCGCTGCACTTGGCGTGATCACATCATAGCTGACACGCTCCACCTTCATCTCGGGGCGTGTGAAGCAGGCGAAGGGACCGCGCACACGCAGGCAGTACTCCTTATCTATATACTCTTCCATATGTTTATGCTGTCATGAATGTTGATGTCTGATCTATTATCTGTATCCCAGTCTCCGAGCTGTAGAGCTTATCATTGGTTAAATAAGCGACTCCGCTCTCGTTTACTGAGGTATTCCCCTCCAAAGTTAAACAATCTTTTTGTTTTAGACCAACGGTAAGACGATTCATTTGTCGGTACTCTTGTCGTGTCAGCGGAAGGTTGCTTTGGAGCTTCTTGATGATCGCTTTTCCCGCATCGCCATAGGGTATAACGATCGGGGTATCCTGATTCTCAATGTATCTAAAGTTCTCGCTCGCTGTCTCATACTCGAAGCGTAGCCCCTCACATCGATCGTCCCCCTCATCCCAAAGCAGTTTGGAAACCTCCTTATCTTTCTTGTTGTCGAAGCAGTCGACATCATTATAGAATGCCTGGTAGTAGCGCTCGATCTCGGCTCTCTGTGGAGCTCCCTGCTCAGTCAGCCGATCAAGCAGATCCTCCAGAGCACCTTGCGCCCAGCTCATCTCACCTGGGATGTCCGTCCCATCAGTAAGGCGAAAGATGTAGACCTCGCCGGGCTCTGCCATACGCCCCTCACGGTTGCACCGCCCAGCGGCCTGCATGACCGAGTCTAGACCCGCCATCGCACGGTAGACCACGGGGAAGTCTAGGTCTACACCAGCCTCGACCAACGGTGTACTGACGACACGCACTGGCTCTCCATCCTTTAGGCGATGGCGTATCTCCTCTATGCGCTTCTGAATGTGCGCCGAGCACATCCTTCGTGAGAGATGTATCAGCCCTTCGCCCGACTTGTCTTGAGCTTGCAGAGCCGCATAGAGACGAGCCGCATCCTTGCGACTGTTCACGATACAGAGGAAGCTCTCGTGCTCGCCCAACCGCTCGGCTAGCTCCTCCGTAGAGAGCCGAAGCGGATCCCAATGGTAGCTAACCTTGTCAAAGGGTGCGAAGCGCTCGGCATCATAAGGTACAACCTCCTGAACGGGCTCTTTAAGGAAGAAGAACTCATGGCCGAACCGCTTGCTGTCTGCTAGGATGTCTTTGTCAAAGACTGGTAGCGTGGCGGTGCAGAAGAGAGGCTCCACACGGAAGGCATAGTGCAGACTCTCCACCACACGCAGGATCGGGTTGAGCAGCCGAGGGGGAAACATCTGCACCTCGTCAAAGACAACGACCGAGTTGCAAATGTTGTGGAGCTTGCGACAGCGACTCACACGATGAGCGTAGAGCGACTCGAAGAACTGCACGTTCGTCGTCACCACGAGTGGCACATCCCAGTTTTCCGTCATGAGCTTGGTGTACTCCAGAGCTTCGTCAGATCGCTCCTTGGCATCTACATCTGAGTGATGCTCCAGCACTTGATCCGCCCCAAAGATGTCCCTAAAGGTTTGCGCCGTCTGGGTGATGATCGAGGTGTAGGGGATGACGTAGATGATGCGCTCACACCCTTGCGCTATGGCATGCTCTAGAGCCCACATCATCGAGGAGACCGTCTTGCCCGCACCAGTAGGGAGCGTGAGCGAGTAGATCTTGCGCTTAGCCGTGCGCCCATGGTTGCGACATTGATCGAGGAAAGCTGCTCGCGCCTCATTGATCCGTCCCTCACGGTTGAAGTGCGACACATACTCCTCTAGCTGAGCGCGCATTTGCTCTAGCGAAGCCTTTGCTCTCTGACGAACAAGGCTCTTGTCGGGAGACATAAACCGCTCCGTGTCAAGGAAGTCTGCGTCTACCAAACAGGAGAAAAGCATTCGAACCAGTAGCTGGTAGTCTTCCTCGTCTAGCTTGTCCCACATCGTAGCGACCTTGTCTAGAGAGGCTTTGTGAAGCAGCTCTTCAAGCTGGAGCGCCTCAGGTCGAAGTCCCTTGACCAAGTTCGCTACTGCTCTCTTAGTATCACTAGAACTGACAACTTGCCCTCGCCACTCGGAGTCATTGTAGAGACCTCGGTGGTGAGCCCCGATGCAGAGCGAGAGGATCTTGAGAAGTTGCTGACTACCGCCCGCTTGCTTTAAGTCGTAGGCGTAGCGGGCTCCTGCGGGGCTGTGTGGGGTGCGCCACCCGTTGAGCGTTGGGTCTAGACCTGACTGCTGACGTATGTAGCGCTGGAAGCCCTCCTGGTATTTACCCAAGTCGTGCAGGAGCCCCAGCAGGTAACCGATCTCGCCAAGCTCTGGATAATCAGTGATGCGCTCAGCGTAGCTCTGCGCCAGCTCCGCCACGCCGTGTAGATGATCTAGTAGAGGCTGCGTCTCGTAGGAGCCATCCTCTAGAGCCCTTACGTGGGCTATCTGCTCTGTGTTGCTCATAGTGTGGATTATTCGTTACTCGTATTGCTTTGATACAACGGACGCACAGACCATAGCCCTACTACGAGGCGATACGTCTGTGCGTCCGTTTCTGTTGCAATACTTAATGTCAATCTTTATCTTGATGGGGGGTTAGCTTTCTTGCTCATAATAATACGAGTAGTCGATCCCCTTCATAAAAGTTGCTCTATCGTTTACCTTATCCGTAAGTGCAGCGTGTAGTAGACCTCTCAAGCTTGTGGCATCTGCCACACTGGCTCTCATAGCTTCGAGATAGGTATACTTATCCACTTGGCTCCAGTCCACACACAGTCCAAGGTGCTTCTTGAGCATTAAGTCGAGCCAAATACGTGTGGCACGCCCATTACCTTCCCTAAAAGGATGAGCGATATTCATCTCTACATACTTATCAATGATCTGCTCCCATGTCTGCTCTGGCATTCGCTCTATACTAGTGAGGGTGTCAGGTAGGTACTGAGCCATGGCAAACTGAAAGCCTCCTTTGGCGATATTGACTTGCCTGATTTGTCCTGCAAAGTCGTAAAGTCCACCAAATAGATAAGCATGTATCTGTTGCAGTCCTTGCACCGTACCCACTTCGATACTGTCTAAGAGGTCGCTTTCAAAAAGGGTATACGCTTTGGAGCGACTGTGCCCATCAATAGTCTCTTCTCCTCCCACAAACCACTGCACGAAACGCATAGCCCGATCATTGGGAAAGTTCTGTGCGAGAGCCACGACTCCTTTGTCATCAAGGGTGTCCGTTAGGCGCATCTTTCCATCAGGAGCGAGGAGTTTCAACTGGTTAGTGGCACTAACCACTTCACTTTCCTCCCTTTTGAGTTTCGTCTTTAGATACTTCCAGTAGTTTCTGTTTTTGTTGTAATCGTCTTGGTCGTTGAGCACTCCTATGATGTCCAACACAGAGAACCACCACTTAGACTCAGTCTCGTCCCAAACGGCTCGTACCTCTCGGTCATTGAAAAATCGTATCGAGATCTTGCTCATACGCTGCGTGTGAGTTTGCTAGGCATCTATGGCATACGCTACCAAGGCGGGGCTAGTGCTTGCCGACCTTGGTGAGGAGGTTGCCCACCTCGCTGGCGGAGACTTCCTTGATGCCTCCTAGAGCGGAGAGGATGCCCGTCGCCTCGTAGGGGAGGAAGAGCGTCTTGTCGGAGCTGTTGCGACCGATCTTCTCGAGCGTGTCCAGATAGCGCATAGCTATAAGGTACTGCGTAGGATTGCTGCCCGTGCTGGCGACTGCAGAGGTGATGCGCTCGATGGCCTCTGCTTCAGCCTCTGCACGAAGGATGGTAGCACGAGCGTCAGCCTCGGCAGCGAGGATCTGCGCTTTCTTCTCACCCTCGGCATGGTTGACCGACTCAGTCATACGACCCTCAGACTCACGGATCATAGCTTCCTTCTGACCCTCAGCGGTGAGTACCTGAGCACGCTTATCACGCTCGGCACGCATCTGCTTTTCCATCGCATCGCGTATGTCTCGAGGCGGGTTGATGTCTTGTAGCTCCACGCGGTTTACCTTGACACCCCACTTATTCGTCGCCTCGTCTAGAATGTCGCGCAGCTTGCTATTGATCGTGTCACGGCTGGTGAGCGTCTCATCGAGATCCATCTCACCGATCACGTTACGTAGCGAAGTCTGCGTGAGCATCTCGATAGCTACGGGGAGGTTGGAGATCTCGTAGACCGCTTTGAGTGGCTCGACAATCTGGAAGTAAAGAACCGCATTGATCTCAGTCACAACGTTGTCACGGGTGATGACGCTCTGACGGGCGAAGTCGTAGACATTCTCTCGTAGGTCGATGCGGTCAGTATTGATAAAGCGTACGAGCGTGCCCCCCTTGCTGGATGAAGCTGTGATACGCCAAACCATAGGGCGTGGCTTATCAATGAAAGGAATGATCAGGTTGATACCCGAGGGGAGGGTCTTGAGATAGCGCCCGAGACGCTCGACGATCATTGTCTCAGACTGCTGGACGATAACCAGACTCTTGGCGATGATGTAGATGACTAGGAGGACGAGTACGCCCAGTACGATGAGGGATGCTTCCATATATGTGTAATGTTTGGAGGTTGTTATTTTGCTGATTGTGTGATCGGCTCAACGATCATGACGATGCTGTCGTTGCTGACGATGCGGACCATCTCGCCACGTGGGATGACCATGTCGGGAGCGACCGTGCGGGCGCGCCAGTTGTCCCCGTCCACAGCGATGCGACCCGTCTCCCGACTAGCGTCTATGCACTCTGTGACACGAGCCGTGCGCCCGTAGAGCGCCTCTATGCCGGTGCGAGCGGTCTCTTTGTTGCGACTGAGGCGGCGCACCATAGGGCGCAGGAGCAAAAGGGCAAGAATCGACCCAATGCAAAAGGTAATCACCTGCCAAGTGATCGAGGCGCCGAGGGCAGCCGGCAGGATCGCCAGCAAAGCTCCTATGCCAAAGCAGGCTACGACGAAGCCCGGCGTGAGTAGCTCAACGAGTAGGAGAAGTAGCCCAGCGGTGAGCCAGAAGTAGATGGGAGAGTCAAGCATAGCTTTAGTTGTGGATTAGAGGAGAGCTTCAATATCCTTGGCTAAGTTCTTTGGGAGCTTAGCCGATCCGTAGCGGGTTATCTCGGTGCCGTCACGGGAGATGAGGAACTTGTTGAAGTTCCACTGTATCGGCTTGACGGGCAGGTCTGAGTCTTGGCTCGTCTCCTCCTTGAGGAGCTTGAAGAGCGGGTGAGCGTGGGGTCCGTTGACCTCCACCTTCTGCATGATGGGGAAGGTGACGCCGTAGTTGACCTGACAGAAGTTGCGTATCTCCTCGTCGGTACCAGGGTCCTGTCCGCCAAACTGATTGCAGGGGAAGCCGAGTAGGACGAGCCCCTTGTCGTGGTACTGCTTGTACAGCTCCTCGAGTCCAGCCAGCTGAGGCGTGTAGCCACACTTGCTAGCGGTATTGACGATGAGGAGCACTTTGCCGCGTAGGCTCGCTAAGTCTAGCGGCTCGCCTTGAGAGGTCAGGACGGTGAAGTCGTATATAGTTGCCATAGTATTCGTTGTTCTTTACACTATGACAAAGATACACTTTAGCCGAGAGAGTTGCAACAGTCTTATGACGCATTTTTAGTTTCTCCTAGGTGAAACTCCAGTTTCTTCCGTATGAAACTCTAGTTTCTCCCGCATGAAACTCTAGTTTCACCTAGGTGAAACTAGAGTTTCAAGTAGCTTGGCACAAAAGTTTCATCCTAGTGGTACTGATAGTTAGCTTCGATTATGATATGTTCGTTGGGGAGCTACTTGTTGGTCTTGCTATAGACTTGGTCGGGTGTGAGGCGTGCGACCAGACGCAGAGTGCGGTAAGGTTGCTAACTTTGCACTCTGTAATGTCTTATCTACAGATTTATCTATGAATCCTTGGTTAACGGTTGCTCTGCTGGTGGTCTCTAACGTCTTTATGACTGTTGCGTGGTACGGACACATTAAGCTGGAGCAGATGCGGGTCATCACGGACCACACACCACTCTATCTGGTGATCCTGCTGAGCTGGTGCTTGGCGCTCTTTGAGTACTCCTTTCAGATCCCGGCCAATCGCTACGGCTACGTCGGCAACGGCGGGGCCTTTAGCTTGATGCAGCTCAAGGTGATCCAGGAGGTGGTGTCGATTACGGTTTTTACGCTCTTCTCGGTGATCTTCTTTCGTGGAGAGCCGTTGCAGTGGAACCACTTAGCCGCTTTCGCCTGCCTTGTCCTAGCGGTTTACTTTGTCTTCCTAAAGTGAGACTGTTGCAAATAAAGTAGGAGGCTCACGAGGGGAGCTGGTCGTAGGTGTGCCGACGACGGAGGTGGTACTGCCAGAGGAGCGAGTAAGGCGCTATGGGCGGGGTCGCTGTGGCGCGGTACCAGGGTTGCTCGGCGGAAAGGGCGAGCTGGCGACGGGTGCGGTAGAAGTCGCGCACGGCTCGCAGTACGGCTGATGCGTGCTGGGGCTGCCCCTTGACGAGGAAGGTGAGGGCGGCGAGCAGGTCTAGTGGCAGGCGACATAGGAGGATGCGCCTGCGGGCATGCCGTGTGGGGAGATTCTTGTAGAGCATGCGGAGGTTGTTGCGAAAGTTGAGGTAGCTCTTCCTCGGGCTCCCCATCTCGAGCGTGGCTCCTCCGAGATGGTAGACGACGCTGTCGGGGGTGTAGCGGAGACGACCGCCTGCAAGCCAGAGCCGCCACGACAGATCGATCTCCTCCATGTGAGCGAAAAAGCTCTCGTCGAAGCCGCCTACCTGCCAAAATGCTTCGCTACTGACGAAGTAGCAGGCACCTGTCGCCCAGAGTATCTCGCACTCCTCGTCATACTGCCCATGATCCAGCTCAACGGTGTCAAAGAGACGACCCCGGCAGTAGGGATAGCCCCAGCGATCCAGCTCTCCACCAGCAGCGCCGGCGTACTCAAACGCTTCGGGCTGGCGGTCACTGCGCAGCTTGGGTTGTACGGCTGCGAGACCTTCCCTTAGCAAAGCTAGCGGACGGTCGCACCAGTGGGGCGAGACACGTACGTCGCTATTGAGGAGACAATAATAAGAGTAGTTGAGCTGGCGAAGCCCTCGGTTGTAGCCTCCTGCGAAGCCGTAGTTTTCGGATAGACGAACGAGCTTGACTTGCGGGAAAGCCTCCTGCAGGTAAGCGAGCGAGTCGTCTGTCGAACCGTTGTCTATGACCACGAGGTCGGCCTGCTCAGGCGGTGTGTGCGCCACGAGGGCGGGGATGTACTCCTCGAGGAGCTTGCGCCCGTTCCAGTTGAGAACGACGATGGCTAGGTCGGGACGGTTCATAGGTCGGCTTATGGCTTGGTGGTGAAGGTTTGTCGCCGCACGCTCCAGTGCGCTAGCTGTGCGGGGGTGATGGCTCCGACGAGCTCGGGGGCGTACGGCTGGGCGACGCGTATATAGTTGTCGGTGAAGCCCTCCATCATATCGCCATGGTGTGTCTCCTCCCAGAGAACGGGACGGACGGAGCCAGCGAAGGGGGCGCAGAAAGCGTTGTGCCGTTCGCTGGAGAGGGCGAGGAGCTCTTTCGTGCGGAGCTTCTTTTCGGTTGCGGGTACCGCGGGCTTGATCTCTAGAGCTTTGGTGCCTTTGCGCTCGCTATAGGGGAAGACGTGTAGCTGGCTCCACGGTTGCGTTTTTAGGAAAGCCAAGGTCTCGGCATGATGCTCGGGCAGTTCACCTCGCATGCCCGCAATGACATCGATACCGACGAAAGCATCGGGGATCAACTCGTAGATGAGCTTGAGTCGCTCGGCAAAGAGCGCCGTGTCGTAGTGCCGCCGCATCAGGCGCAGCACCTGGTCGGAGCCGGACTGAAGGGGGATGTGGAAGTGTGGCATGAACTGCGCTGTCTCAGCGACGAACTGAATGATCTCTGGGGTCAGCAGCTCTGGCTCGATGGAGCCGATGCGGTAGCGGGCGATGCCTGCGACTTGTGTCAGTTGGTGGAGAAGCTCTAGGAGCGTTTCGCCCGTGGTGCGTCCGAAGTCGCCGATGTTGACGCCGGTCAAGATGATTTCCCTGCCACCAATCTCAGCGACACGCTCCGCCTGCGCCACCAGTGAGGCGATGGATCCGTTGCGGCTGACGCCACGTGCAGCGGGTATGGTGCAGTAGGTGCAGTAGTAGTTGCAGCCGTCCTGCACCTTGAGGAAGTGGCGCGTACGGTCGTCCGAAGAGACGCTCGGCTCGAAGTGTTGGAGCTCTCGGCGGGCGGTGACGTGGGGCGTAGCTGCTTTCGGCTGGGTGCGCTTTTGGCACAGCTCGGTGAGGAGTGCGACGATTTCGCTTTTGCGCCCCGACCCGACGACGAGGTCTACGCCAGGCATCTGTGCGATCTGTTCGCCTTGTAGCTGGGCGTAGCAACCAGTCACGACGATGAGCGCCTCGGGGTACTCACGGTGCAGACGATTGATGAGACTGCGGCACTTCTTGTCCGCCGTGTCAGTCACCGAGCAACTGTTGACGATGCAGATGTCGGGGAGCACCTCCGTCGTGTGGTGATGCTCGTCAGAGATGCGCTCCACGCCCACGGTCGCCAGCTGGCGAGCGATGGTCGAGGTCTCGGCATAGTTGAGGCGACAGCCTAGCGTGTAGAAGGCTGCTCGCTTGCCAACGAGTGGATGGAGTCGGGGAGTGATCATAGAGAGTAGAGTAAAACGCCAGCAATGCCCGCCAGGACTATGAGCAGGATCGGGTGAACCCACTTCTTGTACAGAACGAGTCCCGTCACGGCGAAGATGAGGAAGCTGCGGTAGTCGATGAAGTTCTCTGTGACGATGATATTATCCACCGTGATCGGCGTACCAGCGGGGAGCGTGAGGAGCGTCCAAAGCCCTGGCTGTATCATCAGCATCAGAGCGGCGGCTGCGATGAGTCCGACACTGGCGGGGCGTATGCCGAGGAAGGCGGCATCGACGTAGCGATTGTTCCTAAAAGCTTGAAAGCTTCGGGAGATGATGAGGCAGAGAATGAAGGAGGGAAGCATTACGGCGGTGGTTGCGAGGAGCGAGCCGAGGATGCTACCGCCCGTGACGGAGTAGCCGATGTAGGTAGCGCTGTTGATCCCAATGGGTCCTGGGGTTACTTGACTGACGGCTACGATGTCGGTGAACTGCTGGTTCGTGAGCCAGTGGTACTTGTAGACCACTTCGTTTTGGATTAGCGAAAGCATCGCATAGCCCCCACCGAAGCCGAAGAGACCGATCTGAATGTAGACCCAAAAGAGCTGTAAGTAGATCATTGCCTTGCCGTCCTAGTTCCTTCTCATGACACTATAGATGATTCCTCCGAGGGCCGAGCCTAGGATAATCCAGACGGGCGAGACGCCCATGAGCCAGACCAGCAGAGCGGATAGGATCGGTATCCAGACCATCCGCCAGGTGCCTTTCATCGCCCGCCACGTGGTGATGACGGGGATCGCAATCATCGCCACAACTGCGGGACGTATGCCGTACATGACCCGCTGTACCCAGACGTTGTCATTGACCTCTTGGTAAAACATCGCCAAGAGCAGGATGATGATAAAGGAGGGCAAGGTCGCACCAATAGCACAAGTCACCGCTCCGAGATAGCCTTTCAGCCGATAACCGATGAAGATCGACATATTGACCGCAAAGACCCCTGGTAGCGACTGCGACACGGCAAAGAGGTCGATGAACTCCTCGTCGGTCATCCAGTGGTTCTTCTCCACGACGTCATGCTGTATGAGCGAAAGCATAGCGTAGCCTCCCCCGAAGGTAAAGCCCCCGATGCGAACGAATGTGATGAAGAGTCTCCAGAGCATCCTATCCTGTCTCGTCTATAGTCGATTACGTCGTGCGAAGTAGAGGACGAAGAGCAAGTTGAGCACAAGCAAGCCACCGCCTCCGAGGAGGACGTAGAGCTTGGCTCCATCAGCGACGGATAGTGCTACGATCATCCCTACGATGACGAGGAGCATCAGGACGAAGAGTGTCTTGTCGAGCCAGTTGAGTGGCTTCTTTTTATTGCGTGGCATATAGAGATTAGAGGTTAGAAGAGTGAGAGCTTGACGTACTTCTTGGGGTTTGCCTTGATGTCTCGGATTAGCGCATCGAGACTAGTCGTGACGCTGTCGATGCGGTTGTAGAGTCCGTCCTCGTTGAGGAGCCTGCCCACGGTACCGTTGGACTGGTTGAGTCGCTGGGTGAAGCTCTTGAGCTCACGCGAGGTGCTCTCTAGATTACTTATCGTCTCCTGCAGGCGTAGCGAGTCAAGCCTAGAGGCAAAGCTCTCAACATCTGTTGAGGTGTGGTCAATGCGCTCCATAATCTTAGGTAGCGAACTTAGCGACCGTTGTAGCTGAGCTGACGAAGCATTGATATGCTGTGCCGACTGACGCACATCGGCGAGCGTCGGCTCTATGTTTGGATTGGCGAGGATCGTATTGGCTTGTAGCAAGACGCTATCCATGCGGCTGAGCGTGGCAGAGATGCGCGGTACGAACTCGCTCTGTAGCTGCTCTAAGCTCATCGCCGATCGCTCGGTGGACATCGGGATGGTGTCCTTGGCATGGAGATAAGCACCCGTCTCTAGCTCTGGTAGTAACAAGTTAACGATAGCCCCGCTGAGGAGCGTCTGGGCGACTTGTACCGTGGTTCCTTGGGGTAGCTGTACCTTGGGATCCAGGGTGAGCGTGAGGACAGCTTTGCCATTGTGTGCGTAGTCATACTCGATCTTGCGGACGGAGCCTACCTTGTAGCCGTTGACGAAGACCCGCGTAGCTACGTTGACCCCCGTCACATCGTTCATCGAGACATAGTAGGTCTTAGAGAGTCCCGCTATGGAGAGCCCCTTGAGGTAAGTGATCCCTAGGTATAGTATGAGGATCGCTAGGAGGGTGAAGAATCCTATCTTGACCGTCTGGCGTGTGAGTCTATTCTGTGGCATGGGGCTACTGAGTCTCTTAGTAAATCTCCTTATCTCTTACGCCCTTGCGGTAGCGTACGATGTAGCAGTCTGGATAGCGCTTGGCTAGTCGCTGCTGAGCTTGGCGCGCCTCGCTGAGAGAGTTGCACTGCTCGGCTGTGTAAATGTAAAGCTTGCCACGCTGCTCCCGCTGTACATCGGTCACATTGCGAAAGTAAGGGTCGCTCGTCTCTAGCGGTTGGCGAGAGGAGGCTATCTGTATGCGGTAGTACTCCTTACTGTCTGAGGTCGTGGTACTTTGCTGTGCTGTCGCCCCTTCGTCTGATGCTGACTCGGTAGTCTCCTTTTTGTTCTTTTGCTTCTTGGGGCTGGTCGCACGGATATACTTCTTGTAGTATCTAGAGAAGCCGTCGGCGATGCCTTGCGCCAGTTGCTCACGTCCGCTCTGACTGACGAGGTAGTCCGACTCCGCCTTGTTTGTGATGAAGCCTAGCTCTATGAGGATGCTCGGCATGGCGGTCTCTCGTATTACGAGGAAGGGCCCTTGACGTACACTGCGATTGCCTCGTCCTAGCTTGACAAACGACTTCTGCACCTCGCTCGCTATATTGATGCTAGAGGTGAGGTGGACGTTTTGCATAAACTCAAAGATGATGTAGCTCTCCGTGCTGTTTGGGTCAAAGCCTTCGTACGTCTCCTTGTAGTCCTTCTCTAGGAGGATTACTTGGTTCTCACGCTTAGAGACTGCTAGGTTATCATTAGCGCGACGCAATCCCAGCACATAGGTCTCTGTACCAGAGGCACTCGGGCTCTGTGCGGAGTTGGTGTGGATACTGATGAAGAGGTCTGCTTTCTTCCTATTAGCAAAGTTGGCTCGCTCTCGCAACCCAACGAAGACATCTGTCGATCGGGTCATGTAGACCTTTATCTCGGGGTGAGCCTGCTCGATATACTTACGAGTCAGGAGCGCTACAGCTAGATTGATATCCTTCTCCCTGCGTCCGAAGGCGCATGCACCAGCGTCATGCCCACCGTGACCCGCATCGATCACGACTGTATAAGCTTTACGCTGCGCTAGCAAGCCCAAGGGGCAGACTATCGTGGCAAGAAGTATAGCGAGGGCGAGTTTGACCAAAGACTTCATGAGGTGGCGAATAACTACTGAGAGCAAAGGTAAGAAATATAGCGCAAAGCAGCAGAATCTCCATCGACACCTCATAGCCTCTCGACCCACGGGATGCTATGTCTAGAGCTATAAAACAAAAAAGCCTCTCAGTAGTTACCGAGAGACCATCTGAAGTGTTGTATCACTATAAAGTGCTAGGCAATCGTTCGTGAGCCGCATGGGGCTCGAACCCATGACCCCAACATTAAAAGTGTTGTGCTCTACCAACTGAGCTAGCGGCTCGCCCTCACTCTGAGATCATAGCGTATGCGCTGATCTCTCTTTGGGCTAAAACGTGATGCAAAGGTACGAAAAATATAGATACGACAACAGCCTCCTCCCCCCTCAAGTTGGCAGTGTTGACGCATCTCAATCCGCTCTTCTTAGATGATATACGAGGAATATGTGGCTAAAACCTCGCTCCACAGCGCTAGAGAGCCACTTGACAGCTACTCCTGCGTCTCCGCTGACGGCAATTTCTCCCGAGGAAATCGTGAAGCTCCAGGGAGCAAACGAAAATTCCCCACGGAACCGGGAAATAAAAGTTCGGAAGAATGAAATGAAAGTTCGGAAGAAAGATTTCAAAGTTCCGAAGAATTTGTTCGTTCCTCACTGGATATTCAGAAAGCTTCGCCGAGGAATCGTGCGATTTCCTTGATAGTGCCGTGGATGATCTTATCCCGCACAATGCTTCATCACTGGAGTGGAGCTCGTCCTCAACTCTGACACTTACCGACTCCTCGTAAGGATTTCCCCGCTTCTTGCAGGGTAATGAAAAAATCCCCACTGAGGCATTGTGCGCTCCCTCGGTGGAGATTTGAAACAACCAGTTGACATATGGTCCGTTAGCCCTGACTACGCAGTGCTATAAAACAATCGGATGATAACGAATCGCCCAGACTACTCCGAGATCTCCGATACCATCCGACTGCCTAACTATGTGACGCCGATTTTTTGTTAGCTGGCGACTACCTGTCTAGCGCTTTGCTTACGTCTCTGATAGCGCTCGCACTGCTGACAAGTGTCGTAGCCGAGTAGGGTGCCGAGGATAAAGTCTTCCTCAGGCGAGAGCATCGTCAAGGACCGCCCTCTCACCATCTCAGAGATAATGGCGATACATAGCTCCTTGCCAAAGAAGAGATTGACACGCGGTGACACACTAGAGATCTCCTCTAGATGGTAAGCTATGCCAGCACGCTCCAAGCGTCTCATCAGGAGAGGTGCCACTTCTCTGCTTACAGTGCAGAGAAACAGAGGACGTATTCCTTTCTGAAACTCGTAAACCTTGTCACTCAGCATCACCCACTCGGTCGACATACACACTTAACTAACAGAAAAAAAAGAATTATGAAAGAGGCTCGCTTACGTGCGTTATGCCTTTTTGATAGCTTGTACCCAAGTGTCGAGACGGTCATCTGTCTCGTCACTCTCGTTGTCTTCGTCTAGGCAGCAGCCGATGAGCTGACCGTCCTCCTCACAGCGTGTAGCATCGTAGCTATAGCCATCAGCGGGGATCTGCCCGATGAGGGTAGCACCAGCAGCTTTGACCTGCTCTGCGATCTCTGCCATAGCATCACAGAAGGTGTCAGAGTAGCTACTTGAGTCACCACAGCCGAAGACGGCAAACTGCTTGCCAGATAGATCTTGCTTAGCGAGCTTGGGTAGGAAGCCCTCCCAGTCGTCCTGCAGGTCGCCATAGCCCCATGTAGAGGAGCCGAGGATGAGGAGGTCGTACTCCATAGCTGACTCTGGCGTAGCATTAGCTACGTTGTGTACGTCTGCTGCGTCAATCCCTAGTAGCTGGGCAACCTTGTCTGCGATGCCCTCAACGTGCCCCGTAGAGGAGCCGAAGTATAGTCCAGTTTTCTTCATTTGCTTTGAAACGTTATGTTGGTATTTCTGTTTGCAAAGGTAGGAGCTATCTTTGCGCCAGTCAATACCTTAACCTAGGTAAAATAACTCGCTTGCTAGACTATAATACAAGAGAGTCTCTACCATCTGAGTGGCAGAGACTCTCTCTAAGTAACTATGGAAGCTGACTACTGTGCAGACTGCTTCTGACGAGCTTCATACTCCTTGAGTCCACCCTTGAGGAAGTCGATATACTTACTGATATCGGTGTTATGGGCATATGAGGGGCTCAGAGGATTGCCCGCAGGATCGATGGCGATGTAGTAAGGCTGTGCATTAGCTGCAAACTTACTACGCTGTAGGTAGCTCCACTTATCACCGACGGTGCGAAGCTTCTTGATGGAGCCGTTTTCCTCTACCTCAATGACCTTAGGCAGAGCGGTCTTGTCATCGACCATGAGGGTGATGAGGATGTACTCATCCTCGAGGAGCCCCTTGACGGTTGGGTCGATCCAGACGGAGTTCTCCATCTCACGGCAGTTGACACAGCCATAGCCTGAGAAGTCTAGTAGGACAGGCTTGCCAGTCTCCTGGGCGTAGCGCATACCAGCGTCAAAGTCGTCAAACTGAGCATGCACCTCACCATCGTACAGGTTGAAGTCTTGCGTGTAGAGTGGCGGAGCAAAGGCTGTAATAGACTTGAGCGGAGCTCCCCACAGACCAGGAATCATATAGACGGAGAAGGCCAGGGAGATGATTGCTAGGAAGAGACGAGAGACACTAACCTTCTCCAGTGGCGTATCGTGCGGTAGGCGTATCTTGCCGAGGAGATAGAAGCCTAGCAGTGCGAAGATGATGATCCAGAGCGCTAGGAATGTCTCACGGTCTAGGATGCCCCAGCCGTAAGCGAGGTCAGCGACGGAGAGGAACTTGAGCGAGAGCGCTAGCTCGAGGAAGCCGAGGACCACCTTGACAGAGTTGAGCCAGCCACCACTCTTAGGCATGTTTTGCAACATGTTGGGGAAGATGGCAAAGAGCGAGAAGGGTAGTGCCAGTGCTAGCGCAAAGCCAATCATACCAATGGCGGGTGCTACGATCTGACCTGAGGTGCCAGCCTGTACGAGCAGGGTACCGATGATAGGACCTGTACAGGAGAAAGATACCAATACTAGGGTAAACGCCATGAAGAAGATGGAGAGTAGACCCGTGGTGCTGTCTGCCTTGGAGTCCATCTTGTTGGTCCACTTAGCCGGTAGAACTAGCTCAAAGGCTCCAAAGAAGGAGACGGCAAAGAGAACTAGTATGAGGAAGAAGATGATGTTAAAGACGGCATTTGTCGCCAGATTGTTCAAGGCACTCGCTCCAAAGATAGCGGTGATGATCAGTCCTAGAGCTACATATATGACGATGATAGAGAGTCCGTAGATCATCGCATCTCGTATGGCAGCCTTGCGAGACTTGGTGCGCTTGAGGAAGAAGCTCACTGTCATCGGGATCATAGGCCATACGCAGGGAGTGATCAGAGCGATGAGACCTCCGAGGAAGCCGTAGATGAAGATGTACAGAAGACCAGCGGTTGACTGCTTTTGGTTGCGGTCGCCATAAGCCTTGAGCTGATCCACGACGGGCGCCCAGTAGCTTGACTCTGATATGCTCTCGGAGGTAGCTCCTGCCGAGAGTGAGTCAGTCGCTGCGAGTGCTGTCGTCTCGGTGCTATCAGTCTCTGCCTCTGCGTCTGTGGCAGTCGCCTCCTCTGATGGACTGGACGCTGTCAGGGCGAGCAGTGCCTTGGAGAGCTGCTTGGAGCTAAAGTTGAAGTCGTAGTCTACCTGCACGCAGTTGTCTTGGCAGGCCTGACCCTTGAGGTAGCCCTCGTAAGCAAAGGCTTTGGCATCGGTTATCTCGAGTTGCTGGGAGAAGGTGACGCTACCCTCAAACTCGCGGACCTCTATATTGAAGATGTCGTCGATGTAGCTTTTGGGCTTTTTGTTTGCCTTGAAGCCCCCGAGAGCTTTAGCTCCGACGAGCTTGTCCGTATGAAACGAGAGCGGGACGGGACCACCCTTGGGGAGGTTTTGGTCATAGAGGTGCCATCCGCTGTTGATGCGGGCGGTGATGGAGACTGTGACTACCTTCTTGCCGTCGTCGGTAATCTGTTGCGAAAACTTGACGGGGTTGACCATTCCTCCACCTTGTGCGACGAGGGTGGAGCCTGTAGCAAAGAGAATGCTGAAGAGCAGGAATAAATACGTTATACGTTGCTTCATAACCTTTTGTTTGATGTTGGTTTATAGATGTTTGTTGAGTTGCTTTTTGTCTTGATGCGACACGGTCTCCTCTATGACGAGAGCTTCCTTTTGGGCTGCGGTGAGACGTGTCTGTGCGATTCGGTCTAGGTTGACAAGTGGTTTGTCTATGGTGAACAGCATCTTCTGTCGCTTGATGGGATGGAAGATGGCTAGCTCGGTGGCTCGTAGCGCTAGGTACTTGCTGAGGTCTGGGGCGATGGAGTCGTTGGCTCGGTGATCCCCTAGGAGCGGGTGCCCTATGCTGGCGAGCGTGGAGCGGATACTGTTATTGCGTGTGAGTAGTGAGAGACTGAGTCTCGTGATATAAGGACCAGTGGAGAGTACCTCGTAGCTAGCTCTAAAGGTGGCTGGCTTCTTGTCTCTGCCCGATGATGCGGAGGTACGACGCTTGTCCGAGCCTCTTTTCTTATCCTTGGTGGGGCGAGTCGTTAGCTCACCGCTACTGGTGTCGAGAGCGCCTAGGACGACCGCCTCGAAGCTGTTGAAGAGGACGAAGCTATGCCACTCGGCTAGTAGGTCTTGCTGTAGTTGTCGATCGCGCGCTACGATGATGATCCCTTCGGTGTCCCGATCGAGACGGTTTAGGAGGAAGATCTTTTCGTTGGGATCAACCTTCTTAAGATGATGCGTCACTACCTGAAAGAGACTACTCTTGCTGGCGCCTCCCACGGAGATGGTGGGGATGCCAGGGCGCTTGTGCAGGACGATGAACTGCTCGTCACGGTAGAGCTCCTCAATGAGCGGGTGCTGTAGCTCCTCGGCGGTACCTATATTGTAGATCTCTATGGAGTCTCCGATGGCAACGGGTGCGTCAAACTGTGTGGTCGTCACCCCAGCCAACAAGACGCAACGATTTCGCAGGAACTGCTTGACCGTCGTACGACTTAACTGTGGAAGTAGCTGGAAGAGTAGCTCGAGGAGTGCGCCTGGCTCTGTCGCTGTAAAGCTGTAGACGCGCTCACGCTGGGGAGCTTTGCGGATATTCTTGGTGGGTCTGGGGGGCATGGTGAGTGATTAGTCTGCTTGGTTATCCTTTGGCGCCTGAGGCTTGTGATACAGGAGTACTGTATTGGAGTAGAGTAGTAGGACTGACGCAATCATGAGTACGAGTCGCCAGTATGACTGCTCTACGATAAAGAGGTAGGAGCCTGAGACAAAGAGTATCCCTGCTAGGAGAGCCATGCCTCGTAGTCGCTTCGTGCGCAGGTCTACGCCACGCTTGTCGACGAGCGCCTGACTGATGGTGTAGAGTAGCGCTCCCGTCATGAGGAGATAGCCAAAGAGCACGCTCGGATAGAAGAGGTGCAGGAGCAGGCTCCCAAACAGAAGGATGAGCCCAAGCTTATAGCAGATATTGATCGCCCGTTGACGAGAGGTTGATGGTTGAGACATAGGGTGCTTTTAGAAAAGTGTGTGTCAAGATGGATAAGCTAGCTCATTTACTTTCACTATCCTCCGAGTCGGGTCTATCTTTGATGAGAAAGACTACTTCGTCAGGGCGTTGCATACGGTACTCCTCACGAGCGATACGCTCTAGCGAAGCTTTGTTCTGCTTATAGCTGTCTATCTTCAGACTGTCGCTCTGATAAGCCTCCTCTAGTCGCTTGCACTCATCGGTGAGTGCCTGAATGCGATGCGAGTAGCGGAGCTGCTTGCCGAGGTTGGAGTCACTGATGACAAAGGTGTAGAGCCCCATGCCCAAGACGATCAAGCCACAGAGGATAGCTTGCGCACGCTTGGGGTGCTCTGCACTAAAGCTTTTGATCTGACCAGTGATACGCTCTACAAACCGACGGATAGAGGACATAGTATGATAAGGAGTAGGTTAGCGTATCTCAATGGATGAAGAGCGGTCGCTCTGCGAGTCGAGGACCTTCGGTGAACCGTAAATGGTGAGTTCAGAGGCGCCTGCGAGCATGTAGCGTAGGTTGCCACTGTTGCGAATATCAGCCGAGGAAGCTCCTGCGAGGGATATGTCTAGGTCTGATACGGTCAGCTCTTCGCCATCAATCTCAGAGGCACCAGCTAGTGTAGCTTGCAGATTGGTGATTGCTCCTTTTATCTCAGCCTCCGAGCTACCTGCGAGTTGCATCGTCATCTGGCTTAGCTGATTGGCTAGGAGGTCAAGATCTGAGGCTCCCGAGAGATTGACCATAGCTCGTGTGGCCTGTACGGTGCCTGATACTTCGCTCGCACCTGTTGCCTCGATGCTTACCTCGTCTGCTGCGACGGAGAGATCCTCGATACTAGAGGAGCCCGATAGGTGAGCTGTGAATTGTGGCGTCTCAAAGCGTCCAAGAAAGCAAGCCTCAGCAGCACCCGCTAGATCTATCTGCGAGATGTATGGCATCGTGATGTGTACGGTAATGTTGTCCGTGTCGAGGCGTCGTTTGCCTTTGTTGGCCAAGCTGACGTAGAGTGTCTCGCCTTCCTGCTCTATCTTGAGATCGTCCATATAGTTCTCAGGGGCAGAGACTGACACGGAGTACTCTGCTCCCTGAGTAATCTCAAGCTCGATGCCATGATTCGCATTGATCGCCGTAAAGTCCTTAAAGTTGAGCTCTTGTTGTGCTATCGTAGTGGAGCCCTTCTTGTAAGTGCAACTAGATATGCCACATCCCAAGAGAATGGCGAGCGCTAGTAATGAGCTGGTTAGGATAGATTTATAAGTCATAGTATGATTCGTCAGTAAGATTGATATGAGGTACTTTAATTAGTTGTATCTTTGTCTAGTACTTCATGTCAGTTGACAAAGGTAACAAATACTCTAATAAGACACCCCATTTGTAACTATGAAATGTTTCTCCAAACTCTACATCATATCGCTGATTCCTCTCCTGCTATTATCGACTAAAGCTCTGCGGGGAGGTAATTTGTCGCCGATTTATAACAGTATCGGAGAGCCTCTTGTGCAGGCTCCAGACACGCTTGCCGAGGAGGATCTCGTCGGCATCATGCTACCCGAGATACATGTCTCGGGTACTCCGCACAAGCCTCTCTCAAAGACTGAGCGCTATGCCTACTGGCGACGCGTACGAGATGTCAAGAAGGTTCTACCCATCGCAGAGGAGCTCAGCCGAACGATTACCGAGACGTACGAATATGCCGAGACGCTACCTACCAAGCGTGAGCGTCGGGCGCATTTGGCTCGTGTCAAGAAGGAACTAATCCGAGATTACACCCCACGGATGAAAGATCTGACCCTCGGACAGGGACTGCTCCTCATCAAGCTGGTCAACAGACAGACGGGCTCCACGGGTTATGAGATCGTTAAGTCTATCTACGGAGGACTTACTGCGACGTGGTACAACCTCTTTGCGAAGTTCTATGGAGGAGATCTGGACGTTAAGTTTGACCCTGAGCATGTCGAGGACGATGCGGTCACGGAGCGCATCATCTACTTGTGGAGATACGGCTTGCTCTAGCACGCAGCCCTCTTACAAACTCTTAAGCAGTCGCAGCACTCGGTCTCGCTGATAAGTGACTGGCTGATGCCCATCGATCCAGTGTATCGGTAGACCACGACGACTCATGCCTCGGAACCAAGTCATCTGCCGCTTGGCAAACTGATGAATGGCCGTCGCTAGTTGCTCCTCCATCTCGGAGTAGCTAAGCTTTCCTTGCAAATAGAAGGTGATGAAGCGGTATTCCAGGCCATACGCAATGAGCGCCTCTGAGGGCACCTGCTGGTCAAGCAGCCGTTCCACCTCTGTGACCATACCCTCCTCCAGTCTGCTCCGCAGTCGCTGGTCTATGCGTCGTATGATCTCTTGGCGGGATAAGCGTAGCCCGATGATGAGCGGAGGCTTCTGTCGCTTCGCCTCACGGAGTGCCTGCTGATAAGCTTGGTAAGCCTCGGGATGCTGAGCGTAGTACCTCGCTATCTCAATGGCTCGTATACACTTACGTGCCGAGCTTGGGTCCACGCGATCTATGCGTGGATAGCGACTGAGGATGGCTCTCAGGTCGTCTAGGCTGAGTATCTCTAGCTCCTCTCTCAGAATTGCGTCGGGTGGTACTTGGTGCATGGGTCTCGTCTGCAGAACCTGCTCGACATAGAGCCCTGACCCGCCGACGAAGATCGGCTTGAGCTGCTGTGCGACCACCTCGTGATACGCCTCGTCAAAGAGCCGTACATACTCAAAGAGATTGAACGGCTGACCTGCTGGGACGATATCAATAAGGTAATAGGGAATAGTGCCTCGCTCCGTGGTGTAGGAGTCTAGATCCTTACCAGTGCCAATGTCCATACCGACGAAAACCTGCCGGCTATCGCCACTAAGGATGGCTCCGTGAAGCTCCTCCGCTAGAGCCACACCGAGCGATGTCTTACCGCAAGCGGTCGGACCTACGACTGTGAGTAACTCGGGATAGTACACTAAAGAGGATACTTCGGCGAGGCGAAACTATCTATTGGTCAGAGAGCTTACGCTCTGCTGATCAAAGAGCCTGCGCATTAGGTGCGATCCTTGCGAATGACATCGTGTGCGCCTCCCTCGATGATAGAGGTCGAGGAGACGAGCGTTAGCTTAGCATGCTCACGGAGAGTCTTCAGGTCCACCGTGCCACAGCTACTCATCGTAGCTTTGATCTTGCTGAGCGTTTGGTCTAGCGTGTCCTTCATCGGTCCAGCATAGGGGACATAACTGTCCACACCTTCCTCAAACTTCATCACCGTCGCTACACCTCCGCCATCATAGCGCTGCCAGTTGTGCGCACGGTTGGAGCCCTCGCCCCAATACTCCTTGACAATGTTATTGCCGATACGAAGCTTCTCCGTGGGTGACTCATCGAAGCGTGCGAAGTAACGTCCCATCATGAGGAAGTCGGCACCCATAGCCAGAGCCAGCGTCATATGGTAGTCATGCACGATACCTCCATCGCTACAGATAGGCACGTAGATGCCCGTCTCACGATAGTAGTCGTCACGCGCCTTGGCAACGTCAATAACTGCGGTGGCCTGACCACGTCCGATACCTTTCTGCTCACGAGTGATACAGATCGAACCGCCTCCGATACCGACCTTAATAAAGTCTGCGCCAGCCTCTACGAGATAGCGGAAGCCATCTTGGTCAACCACATTGCCTGCACCTACGATGACGCTGTCGCCATACTGCTCACGTATCCAAGTGATGGTCTCTTTCTGCCAGACAGAGAAGCCATCAGACGAGTCAATACAGAGTACATCCGCCCCAGCCTCTACCAGTGCAGGCACGCGCTCCTTGTAGTCGCGTGTGTTGATACCAGCACCGACCATGAGCGTTTTGTTGTGTGGGTTCTGTAGCTCTAGCGGGTTCTCCTTATGGCTATCGTAGTCCTTGCGGAAGACGAAGTAGCAGAGACGTCGATCCTCGTCAATGATAGGGAGTGCATTCAGCTTGTGAGACCAAATTATATCGTTTGCCTCGCTTAGCGAGATCCCCTTGCGTCCTGTTGTAAGGCGCTCGAAGGGAGTCATGAAGTCAGCCACCTTGCGATCCATCGAGTCGGTCGATAGGCGGTAGTCTCTACTCGTGACGATACCGCAGAGCACTCCATCAGGGGTTCCATCATCCGTTACGCCGATAGTGGAGTGTCCCGTGCTCTGTGTGATGGCCAGTACGTCCGCAAGTGTGTCCTTCGGACTGACGTTGGCATCGCTCCGTACGAAGCCCGCCTTAAACTTCTTGACACGAGCGACCATCTCTGCCTCCTCCTCGATCGGTTGTGACCCGAAGATGAAGGATAGACCTCCGTTGCGCGCGAGGGCTATAGCCATCGTGTCGTTGCTGACGCTCTGCATGATGGCAGATACGAAGGGTATATTGAGATTGATGCGCGACTCTTCCTTTGCGGGGCTATACTTAGCCAGCGGAGTGCGTAGAGAGATCTTGTCTACAGTGCACTCGGGCGTTGTCAGGCCAGGGATGAGTAGGTATTCGCCAAAGGTGTGCGACGTGTCAGGGAAGATGATTGCCATAGGAAAGCGAATGAATAGTGGTGGGTGAATGGAGGGATGCTCTTAGCGTCTGCGGAAGTCTGTCCTAGCGTAGTCTATTGGAGGCACGTACGAGGATGTCGTCCTTGATGATGTTGCGCATAGCCATATATAGGCACAGTAGACTGATGACAGGCAGTACGATCCAGCCCTGCATCTTAGTAGTCGCTTGCAGGAGATCAGCCTGTTGCCAGAGCATATAGGCAAAGGCTACGATAGCCGCCACCATCAGGAGGAGCCCGATGATCGTCAGACGTATCTGTAGCTTGCGCCACTTGTAGAGGAATATGGTTGCAAAAGAAAGTATCGTCACTAGAGAGGTCAGTACGAAGGTGACTAGGTTAAAGTACTTAATACTAGTCCAGCCACTGACGATGAGTCCCGTGAAGTTTGCTGTGTAGAGCACCTCCTGACCAGAAGGGTTCACCGTGAAGAGTGTGACGAGTAGCAGTAGGGTTGATGTCACCCCACTGATGAATAGGTATAGAGTCTGAATGCGCTGCCACATAGTAAGCGTACGGTTGTGTGGTTTTGCTTTGCTTAGTCTTGTGACTCTTCGGGGAGACGGAAGTAGACCTCGCCATTGAGAAACTCGGTGGTAGCTACAAGCGTTGGCTTGGGGAGCTGCTCGTAGTACTTAGAGATTTCGATCTGCTCGCTATTTTCAGTAGGTGTCTCGTCAAGAGCGTCCTGATAGTTGGTCACCTCTTGTATCTTCTCCCGTATCTCGTCGCGCATCTCTACCGATATTTGGTTAGCGCGCTTGGATATGATACGTACGGTCTCGTAGATATTGCCTGTCTGCTCCCAAAGCTCAGGGAGTGAACGTGTGATAGTGGACTGTGGTACAGGCTGCTTCTTATTGTTTGTTGTCATAATGCGAAGTTCGGGGGTCTTAGTATGAGATGTATTTAGGACGAGCGTCTTAGATTGTCTAGCTCACGATCATACGCTGAGCACGATCGCGTAGAGTCTTAGCCCGCTTGAGGTGCTTTCCATTTGGGAAAGCGTTTTCGTAGTTATAGTATGCGTCGATGACCTCGCGTAGTCGTCCTTGCTTCTTGCTCTCCACACTGTTGATCGCTTGCTGGTAGGAAGCCTCTACGATGATAAAGAGTAGATCCTCACGATGCTTCGTGTAGGGATAAGCCTTGAGCGCATTGCGAGCCGTGATGATGGCAGAGATATAGTTGTTACCTATATAGGTGCCGAGATTGTAGTATAGGTCAGCTGTGATCAGCTCCTTCTTAGCTAGGTTGTCCTGAAGGTCAAAGAGCATCTGCTCTACCTCCTTGCGGTGTTCACTCTGAGGATAAGCCTCCAGGAAGCCTTGTAGCTCCTTGAGTGCGCTGTAGGTGATAGACTGATCCAGACGTGGGTCGGGAGCTATGCGGTAGAGCGCTAGCCCAGTCTTGTAGCGAGCCTCTGCGGCTCGTGCGTCCTGTGGGTACTTGCTGTATAGTCTACGAAAGTACTCAGCGGCACTAGACTCTTGCTTGTTCTGTAAGAGCGCGTCGGCCATGATGTAGAGCGCCTGAGCACCCTCCTGCGTACCCTCGTAGTGAGGTAGGACGTCAACCATTAGCTCTGCTACACGGCTATACTTCCCCTCGTTGTAGTACTTCTTGGCATAGGAGTATCGGAGCGTGGGGTCCTTGGATTTCTGTATACGCATATACTCAGCGCAGCTACTAGTGAGCAGGAGCCAGCAGCTGAGTACCAAGATGCGGAGGAGCGTTTGTCTAGTCATACTAAATACCTACAGTTGCACGCAAAGGTACGAAAAAAGAGATTAGAACGAGACCGTTTGTCCCGCTCAATATGGAAAATGTGAAGATACCCTAGCCAGCTCGTCCGTGAGTAGGCTAGGGTATCTTGTTGTAGATAGTGTGCGCCTAGAAGGTGTAGAGCGAGCTAATAGACTCGTGGCTACAGACTCGGCGGATAGACTCGGCAAAGAGCTCGGCGACGCTGATGATGCGTACCTTCTCGCTCTTCTTAGAGTAAGGTATTGAGTCGGTGAAGATCATCTCCATCAGACCAGACTGGTCGATGCGCTTCGTAGCGGGGTCGCTCATGACGGCATGTGTCGCAAAGGCTCTGACAGACTTCGCACCGTGCTCCAGCATCAGATCAGCAGCCTTGGTCATCGTGCCAGCGGTGTCAACGATATCGTCCACGAGGATTACATCCTTGCCAGCTACGTCACCGATGATCGTCATCTCGGCCACCTCGTTAGCCTTAGCGCGACGCTTGTGGCAGATTACCATAGGTACCCCAAAGTGGCGAGCATAGCTATTAGCACGCTTCGTACCACCCACGTCTGGGGTAGCGATGCAGAGGTTCTCCACAGGTATGTTTTGCTCGATATACTCAGTGAAGACGGTAGAGCCGTATAGGTGGTCTACTGGTACGTTGAAGAAGCCTTGTATCTGGTCAGCATGCAGATCCATCGTGATCAAGCGTGTGATGCCAGCTACAGAGAGGAGGTCTGCGATAAGCTTAGCACCGATAGAGACACGGGGCTTGTCCTTGCGGTCCTGTCTAGCCCATCCGAAGTAGGGTATGACGGCTGTGATGTAGTGAGCCGAGGCACGCTTGGCTGCATCGATCATGAGTAGGAGCTCCATGATGTTATCGGCATTAGGGTAGGTCGACTGTACGAGGAAGATATCCTTGCCACGGATGCTCTCTTCGTAGAATACGGCAAATTCACCATCGGCAAAGTGCTCTGTACGCATCTTGCCCAGGGGGCAGCCCAGTGAGTCGCAGATCTTCTCGGCGAGATTCTGAGAGGCTGAACCAGCAAATACTAGGTAGGGTAGTTCGTTCATTGTGTTATCAGTATAGAGACAATCAGTGGCACAAAGGTACGACTTTAATAATAAACGGGGGTTACAGCGATTCTTTGGTTCAGGGACCGTACATTCCACCCGCTAATGCAATTTCTCAAGAATGATGTTTTTGATGACTTCA
>ERZ827520.253-NODE-253-length-90878-cov-12.851139_pt1 | contig 90878 bp, 87 predicted proteins | sample MGYA00519581_ERZ827520 | MGnify/ENA primary metagenome ERZ827520 (study PRJEB31778, sample SAMEA3449339) | human gut metagenome | biome: human gut; feature: human-associated habitat; material: faeces | place: United Kingdom | collected 2010/2012 ... | reverse complement strand
GAGGGCGGCTGCAACGTCCAGTTTGCGCTCGACCCGCATTCGTTCCAGTATTACCTCATCGAGGTCAACCCCCGCGTTTCCCGCTCGTCTGCGCTGGCTTCCAAAGCGAGCGGCTACCCGATCGCCCGCGTTTCCGCCAAAATCGGGGTCGGGATGACGTTGGACGAGATCCAACTCGCAAACACGTCGGCCGCATTTGAACCGGCCTTGGATTATGTGGTGACCAAGATGCCGCGCTTCCCGTTCGACAAATTCACCGACGCGGACAATACGCTCAGCACCCAGATGAAAGCGACCGGCGAAGTGATGAGCGTCGGCAGGAGCTTTGAGGAAAGCCTGCTCAAGGCCGTCCGTTCGCTGGAAATCGGCCTGTGGCACCTGCACAGCCGCAAATTCGACGATATGCCGGCGGACGCGCTGCTCGATTATATCCGCAGGGCTTCGGACGACCGCCTTTACGCCGTCGCGCAGCTTTTCCGGCTGGGGACCGGCGTCGATGCCGTTGCGGAAGCCACCGCCATCGACCGCTTTTTCCTGAACGGCGTCGCCCGCATCGTACAGACGGAAAACGCGCTGCGGGAATCCCCCGGCGACGAGCAGGCGCTTTATGCGGCGAAGCGGATGGGCTTCTGCGACAAGGAGATCGCGCGCCTGTGGGGAACGGAGGAATCCGAGGTGCTCGCGCTGCGCCGCCGCCTCGGCATCCGTCCGGTCTACAAGATGATCGATTCCTGCGCCGCCGAATTCGACAGCTATATCCCGTATTTTTATTCGACCTACGAGGAGGAGAACGAATCGGTCGTCTCCGAACGGAAGAAGGTCATCGTGCTCGGCTCCGGTCCCATCCGCATCGGGCAGGGCGTGGAATTCGACTACTCCACCGTCCACGCGGTCAAGACCATCCGCGAGGCCGGATACGAGGCGATTATCATCAACAACAACCCCGAGACGGTTTCCACCGACTACACCTGCTCGGATAAGCTGTATTTTGAACCGCTCTGCGTCGAGGACGTGATGAACGTCATCGAGCTGGAGCAGCCGGAGGGCGTCATCGCCACGCTCGGTGGGCAGACCGCCATCAATCTGGCCGCGCCGCTGCGCAGCCGCGGCGTGACCATCATCGGCACGGACTGCGCCGCCATCGAGCGCGCGGAGGACCGGGATGCCTTTGAACGGCTGCTTGCGGCGCTGGCTGTGCCGCGGCCGCAGGGCCGGGCGGTGACGACCATCGAGGAGGGCGTCCGCACGGCCGCCGAGATCGGCTATCCCGTGCTGGTGCGGCCGAGCTTCGTACTCGGCGGCCGCGCGATGCAGATCGTCGCCAAGGAGGAGCAGCTCCGCCGCTATCTGAAAACCGCCGTGGAGATCGACGAGGACCGGCCGGTGCTGGTCGACCACTATGTCCGCGGCAAGGAGGTTGAGGTGGACGCGGTCTGCGACGGCGAGCGCGTGTTCGTCCCCGGCATTATGGAGCTTGTGGAGCGCACCGGCGTTCATTCGGGCGATTCCATCAGCGTGTATCCCTCCTTCAGCCTTTCGGAAAAGGTGAAAAGCGACATCCTGAATTATACGGAAAAGCTGGGGCTGGGCATCGGCATCGTCGGACTGTTCAACGTCCAGTTCATCGTAGACCGCGAGGAAAACGTGTATATCATCGAGGTCAACCCGCGCTCGTCGCGGACGGTGCCCTTTCTTTCCAAGGCGACGGGATACAGCCTTGCGGACATCGCCACCTATGTGAGTCTGGGTCGCAGCCTTGCCGAGCAGGGCCTGACCGAGCTGTATCCGAAGGAGCGGGAACGGTATTATGTGAAAGCGCCCTCGTTCTCCTTCTCCAAGCTGGGCGGGATGGACGCCTACCTGTCGCCGGAGATGAAGTCCACCGGCGAGGCCATCGGCTATGACAAAAAGCTGCACCGCGCCGTGTACAAGGCGCTCATCGCGTCCGGCCTGCGGCTGCACAATTACGGCACGGTCGTCGTCACGCTGGCGGACGAGGACAAGGAGGAGGCGCTGCCGCTGGTCCGCCGCTTCTACGATATGGGCTTCAATATCGAGGCCACGATCGGAACGGCCGATTTCCTCAAGCAGCACGGCATACGCACCCGCGTGCGCCGGAAGCTCAGCGAGGGCAGCGAGGAAATTCTGGATTCCATCCGCGCGGGTTATGTCAGCTACGTCATCAACACGCGCGCGATTCTGTCCGGCGTCCATTACGAGGACGGCGTGGCCATCCGCTCGTGCGCCACGCAGCACAACATCACCATGCTCACCTCGCTGGATACCGTAAAAATGCTGCTCGACGTGCTGGAGGAGGTCACCATCGGCATCTCGAGAATCGACGAAGCCTGAAAAAACGGGAGGGATATGGATGCACTTTACAAAAATGCAGGGCTTGGGCAACGACTACCTGTACGTTTACGGCGAGCCGGTCGAGCCGGAGGCGCTGGCCGTCCGGCTTTCGGACAGGCACTTCGGCGCCGGCGCGGACGGAATGATCTGGATTTCGCCGTCCGAGAATGCCGACTTCAAAATGCGGATTTTCAATGCCGACGGCAGCGAAGCGAAAATGTGCGGCAACGGCATCCGCTGCGTGGGTAAATATGTGTATGATAAGGGCTACACGGACAAAACGCGCCTGACGGTCGAAACGCTGTCCGGCGTCCGCGCGCTGGAGCTTTCGGTATCCGGCGGCAAAGTCAGAAGCGTTTCGGTCGATATGGGAACGGCGGTGGTAGGAGAGACGCGGACGCTGACCGTCGACAGCGAGGCTGTCGTCTGTACGCCTGTTTCGGTCGGCAACCCGCACGCCGTCCTGTTTACAGAGGATATATCGTCGGCGCCGCTGACGACGCTCGGCCCGAAGCTCGAGCGCCACGAGGCGTTCCCCGGCGGCGTCAACGTGGAGTTTGTGCAGGTCCTTTCGGAAAACGAGCTTCGTATGCGCGTCTGGGAGCGGGGGAGCGGCATCACGATGGCCTGCGGCACCGGCGCCTGCGCCAGCGTCGCAGCGGCGGTCTCCAAGGGCTTCTGCCGCAGCGACGAGCCGGTGCTCGTCCGGCTGGACGGCGGTGTTCTGCGCATCCAAATAGACGCATCGGGCCGCGTCACGATGACCGGGCCGGCCGAAACGATTTACGAGGGGGAAACCGTCGAATGATTACGCTCAACACGCATTATGCGGAACTGAAGGATTCCTATTTGTTTTACCGCATCGCGCAGAAGGTCAGCGCGTATCTGCGCGAGCATCCCGATACGCATCTCTACCGCATGGGCATCGGCGACGTGTCGCTGCCGCTCTGCGGCGCGGTGATCCGCGCTCTGCACGAGGCGGTCGACGATCAGGCGGACAAAGCCCGCTTCCACGGCTATATGCCTGAATGCGGCGCGCCGTTCCTGCGCGAAGCGATAGCGGACCATTACGCGCGGCGCGGCGTAACGCTCGCGCCGGACGAGGTGTTTGTTTCCAGCGGCGCCAGCGACGAGCTGGGGGACATCCTCGACCTGTTCGACTGCTCGAGCACCGCGCTCGTGATCGAACCCGCCTATCCGGCGTATGTAGACGCCAACGTGCTTGCAGGCCGCAGAATTCTGCACCTGTCCTCAGGGGAAGAAAACGGCTTCCTGCCCGAACCGGACGAACGTCTCTGCGCAGACCTCATCTATATCTGCTCGCCGAACAATCCGACCGGCGCGGTTTTCGGACGCGATAAGCTGCAGCGGTGGGTCGATTACGCCAACCGCCGCGGCGCGGTCATCCTCTTCGACACCGCGTACGAGGCGTTCATCGAGGACCCCGCGCTGCCGCACAGCATTTTTGAGCTGGACGGCGCGCGCACCTGCGCCATTGAAATCTGCTCGCTTTCCAAGACGGCCGGCTTTACCGGCACGCGTCTGGGCTATACCATCATCCCGAAGGATCTGGAGCGCGGCGGCCTGCGACCGAACGACATGTGGGTGCGCAACCGCACGACCAAGACCAACGGCGTGTCCTATATTCTCCAGAAGGGCGGCGCGGCCGTCTTTACGCCCGAGGGACAGCGGCAGGTACGCGAAAACATTCAGGTGTATAAGGCCAACGCGAAAATGCTGACCGATGCGCTGGACGCGCTGGGTGTCTGGTATTGCGGCGGCAAAAACGCGCCGTATATCTGGATGAAATGCCCGGAAGGGATGTCAAGCTGGGCCTTTTTCGACCGCCTGCTCAACGAAGCGCAGGTCGTCGGCACGCCGGGCGAGGGCTTCGGCGCGTGCGGGGAGGGGTATTTCCGCTTCTCCACGTTCGGCGACCCCGAAGATACGAAGGAAGCGGCCCGCCGTTTGGCCGGGCTGCTCGGAGGGAAATCGGTATGAGAGACTACGAAAAAGAATTTACGGACCGGGTTGCATTCATCCGGCAGCTTTTGGCGGAAAGCGGCGCGGCCGGGATCGTCTACGGCAACAGCGGCGGCAAGGATTCCGCGCTGGTGGGCATTCTGTGCAAGGCGGCCTGCGAAAACACGGTGGGGCTGCTGCTGCCCTGCACCTCGAAGCGGAATTACGCGGAGGACCGTGCGGACGCCGAGACGGTCGCCGCACAGTACCGCATCGAGACCCGCACCGTAGACCTGACGCCCGTCAAGGCGGCGGCGCTTGCCGCGCTGGACGGCGTGACGACGCCCAACGCGCCCGCGCTCGCCAATTTGGCCCCGCGGCTGCGGATGCTGACGCTGTACGCGGTCGCCGCGTCGGAAAACCGCCTCGTCGCCGGCACCGGCAACCGCAGCGAGGCGTATGTCGGCTATTTCACGAAATGGGGCGACGGCGCGCATGACTTCAATCCCATCGCCGACCTCACCGTCACGGAAATCTACGAATTCCTGCGTTATCTGAACGCGCCCGACTGCATCCTCCGCAAGCCGCCGTCCGCCGCCCTCTTTGACGGGCAGACGGACGAGACCGAGATGGGCGTCACCTACGCGGAACTGGACGCGTTTCTGGCGGGCGAGCGCATTCCCGACGACAAGCGGCAGCGCATCGAACGGATGCACAGCGCCAGCGAGCACAAACGGGCGGGTATCGCCGTCTACCGAAAAAAATAACCGTTTTTTAGAAAGGCCGTCCGCAATAGGACGGCCTTTCGACGTATAAGCAGGATTTGCCGGTAAGGGGCAGGGGAGAGAATCCGCGTTTTAAGCGCATTTGCAGCCGGAGCAACGCCCGCTTTCCCTCCGCAGCAGTGTTACAGCAAAGCGGATGCGCCGTAAAGGAACAGCAGTATGCCGAGCAGTCCCACGACGACCGGCACAATATAGGCGGAAACCTTCCCCAGCATCGCCTCCAGCCGCTGAATCACCGTCGTGCCCCGCAGCCTATTGTAGCCGAAATAAAGAAGAAGCAGCGGCAGGACATAGATGAAATTATACAAAAGTATAAAAAGCAGAGCAAGCGGGAACGGCAGCGCATAGCCCGAAAGCATTGCGATGAAGCCGAAATACGGGAACGCGCTCGTCAATTCCACGCCGCAGAAAACGGCGCCCATCCCGAACAGTGCAAGCGGCGAGAGCCGGACGGGCGCTTTCGTCTCGTTTTCGGCGCGGCTGCATTTCGTATTGCGCGCCGTTTTCACGACCAGCCGGATTCCGACCGCCAGACAAAGCAATCCGACGGCCACCGCCGCGCCGTACATATGCTGCGGATAAGCGCCGACGAGCTTTTCCAGCAAAACCGAAGCCCAAGCGGCAATGCCGTAGTAAACGGCCAGCCCCATTGCCAGATTTGCCGTGCCGATGCCGAGAATGAAATACAGCGTGTGCCGTTTCTGCTTCACCATAGCCTGAAGCAGCATTTGCTGTGCGATGGCAGAGGGATTCAGCGAGTCGAAAAAGCTCGCGGTGATCGTTGTACCCAATAGCAGCCACATAATCAAGTTCCTCCTGAAAATCACAAAATAAAAAGGCCCGCGTTTTGTGTAACGCGGGCCTAATACACAAATCAACCGAAGCCCCGGCGGGCTGAATGGATTCTCCTTTACTTCTATTCGGTCTGTCGGGACGGCTTCAAAAGCTCAATGGCGGCTTTCCCCGAGAGATGCGCCGGCGTCAGCTCCAGGAGGCACAGGCTTTTCCACTCGCGGTCGATGGCGTTCCGGCGATGCTCGGCGGCGTCCTCCGGCGCATACTTGACAGCCAGCTTGTCTATGGCTTCGTACTTTTCGCGCTCTGCCGTCAGAATGCGAACCGTTCCGAACACAATTACGCTTCGGAAATATGTGGTATATGCCTCCGGCACCACACGGTCGCAGTCGATGACGCAAAAGGACGCCTTCGGGTCACGGCGGATGGCGTCCAGCTTATGTCCGCTGCCCGCACTGTGAAAGAAGAGCTTCTCCCCGTCATATACATAGCTCATCGGCACCGCATAGGGATAGCCGCCGTCGCCGGACAGCGCGAGGACGCCGGAGGTCCCGCGGTACAGGATGCGCGCGCATTCCGCCAAGGAAAGCGCCTGTTTTTTACGTCTCATTTCGCGAAACATAACAATCTCCTCCCGAGCCGCCAAAAAGAAAAGCATCGCTTTTCGTATCTTCCAACGGCCTAATGATACGAAACCGATGCAGAGCGCTTCCCCGGCGGCAAGCAAATCTATATGTTGCGTAGAGTATACCACACCTGTCGGGTCCTGTCAAGACCCGGCAAAAAATTTTTCACGCGGACGGAAGCTGTGTTGCCGCAATGACAAGCGGCAGTCCTTTCAGTTCCCGTCATCGACGCGGCTTTTCTGTTCGACGCTTCCGTTTGTACCGTTCAAACAAAAAAATTGACAATTACGGTTGGCAGCAGTATAATAGCCGCATAGAGCGTAGCTGGATGCTGTGTTTTTGCGGCGGCTATTCAAGTTTTTCGCGCTGTGGGCGCGAAAAACTCTGGGGCTGCGCGGCAGTTACAATAGCCGCATAGAGTAAGTTGGACGCTGCGTATCGTGCGGCGGCTATTCGCGTTTCCGCGCCAGCGGCGCGGAAACGCTGGGAAGCGAGCTATGTGATATTGCGCAGCAGGGACAAACGACGGCCGGGATTCATTTCTGATATTGCTTCGTAAACCGCACGCGGAGAAACACAGCGGCTCCGGCGGCGACCGCGGCGACAGCCGCCACGAGGAACACCGTCCGTCCCGTGCCGCTCTCCTGCGCAGCCGGCGATACAGCCGGCGTATTTTCGGTTCCTTCAGCGGCGCTGCCGCTCTGCTGCGGTGTTTCGCAGGCGCGCAGCGCGGAAAGCGCCTGCGCGGTGGCGAGCGCGTCGGTCTCGCCGCCGTGTATATGCGCAAAGCCGTCCGCAGTGGCAAAGCCGTACAGCGCCTCGACGCAGGTGACACCGTTTTTTACAAACCGCTCGTCGGCGTCGGGCGCGATGCCGAGCGCGGACAACGCCAGCACAGCCTGCGCAGTGCTCTCGGCCGTTTCGGTACCCAGACTGGCGAACGCGCCGCTTTCCTGCTGCAGTGCGGACAGGGCATTCAGCGTCCGTGTGACCAGCTCCGCGCAGGCGTCGCGGTGGGGCGCAAGCGCGCGGAGAACAATGGCGGTCGTGTCCGCGTCGGGGACGGTCCCCGTCAGCGCGAAGCCGCCGCCCTCCAGTTCGGCCTCGGCGATGCTTTTCAGCAGCGTTTCGGGCGTATTCGCCGCGTCGTCCGGGAAGCGCGCGCCGCAATGCTCGACCGCGATCAGCGCCCATGCGAAATCGCCGACGCCGCGTTTCCCCAGATCGCCGCAGTAAAAGACCGCGTCGTTCAGATAAGAGACGAACTTCGGCGAGCCGAGCGATTTATAAGTCATCGCAATCCGCATTCCGTCGGTGGGGAAGGCGATGCGCGCCGCGCCGGAGGCCAGATTGGCGGTCAGCGCGTCGGCGTATACGGAAGCGCCCTCCGCGCCGCGCTCTGCGAGCGCTGAAGCCAGCCAGTCCGCCTCCGACGTGCCCGCATACGCCGCCAGCTCGTCCAGCGGAAAACGGCTGAAAACGGCTTCCGTCCCGTCATAGGCCGCAGCGGCGCCGGTCAGGAGCCACAGCGCCAGCAGAAGCGCCTGAAGTCTTTTCATTTATTTTGTCTTGCGGACTGTGACGCGCAGCATCGCCAGAGACAGGACCAGCAGCGCCGCCACGGCCGTGTAGGCCAGCAGGCCGTCGCCGGTGTCCGGCGTCTGCGCGGCGGAGGACTCGGGCGCGGCAGACTCGGCTTCGGACGGCGCCGCCTCGGACAGGTCGTCGGAGACGTCCGCCGCCGCGACGGTCACGGTGAAGCCGCTCTCCAGCGGCAGCACCGCGTAGAGGTACTTGCCGTCCACGGGCTCGTTCTCCGCCTTCTTTTCGATGGAGACGGCATGCTCGCCGGCGGTGCGAAGCGCCTCGTCAATCATCACCTGTCCGTTCTCGTCCGTGGTATATACGGCGTCGTCCCAGCGGACGGTCGCGCCGACAATGGGATTGACCTGTTCCGTCGGATTCCCGCCGTCGTCATAGGTCGTGTCCGTGGACGTGAAGGTCAGAACGCCGTCCGCATACGCGACCTCGGGGATTTGCATATCGAACATCCCGTAGTAGAGCAGAACGGCGTCGCCGTCCGCAAGCGCATAGTCGTTGATGCCGACGCTGGGGCTTTTGCCGTTGACGCGGTAATTCCAGCCGTCCCAGCCACCGAACATGCCGGCCGCTATGCCGTCCACCTCGGTTATGTACGAATCCAGCCCGACGATTTCCACGCCCTCGACGGCGGCAAGCGCGTCGCCGGCAGAGGCGCCTTCGGCGACGGAAACTTCGGCGTTGTAAATGTCCTCGCCCAGTCCCACGATGCGGACGGAAACCGTCCAGTCGTCGGCGGCCGCGACGGCCGTCGCCAGCATCGGCAGCGCCAGCAGCAGGGCGGTGAGGCAAACAATCATTTTTTTCATCTTCTGATTTTTCCTTTCGTTAATAGGTCGATTACCGCATTCCGTACCGTTTCAGCGGCGAATTCGGATTTTCCGCGCGACAGGCGCGGAAAACGCCGAAATGGTACAAATATAGAATAGCACAAAATGCATGCTTTTTCAACAGGCATATTCACACAGAAAGCAGGTTTTGCAAATGAATTTTTTGGTCGGCAGCCTCGTCCTTTCCGGCGGCGAGCGCGTTGTGATCGTCTGGAGCGACGGACGGCGCACCGAAGCCGTCTATCAGGATACCTTCGGCTACACCCACGTTTTTCTGCCGCAGGGGGAGGGCAGGGAAATCCGCCTCTCCAACCGCTTTATGCGGCAGAAGGGCATCCGTATTCTGCCCGCGGACGAGCGTCAGGGCGAGCCGTGACGGCCTTTCGCAAAATCCCCCGCGTCCTCCGCGCCGTCTGCGCTGTCTGAAACCGACAACGAGCGCTTCGCGGGCGCAGCTCTCCCAATCCGTTATTCTAATTCTATAAGGAAGGTAAATGCAATGGAGTTCCGAAAAATATTCGATACCATACCCGAGCAATTCGACCGCTGGCGCCCGCGCTACTGCGCAGAGCTGTTCGCAGAGCTGATTGCGTATGCGGAAATCGGCCCCGGGAAAGCCGTGTTGGAGCTTGGACCGGGCACGGGTCAGGCAACCGACCCGATTCTGCATACCGGGTGCGAATACCGCGCAATCGAGCTGGGCGAGCATTTAACGGCGGCAATGCTGCGCAAATACGGCGCGTTTCCCAACTTCTCGATTTTGAACGACGATTTTATCACCTATGACTTCGGCGGCAAGACATTCGATGTGATTTATTCCGCGGCGACCATCCAGTGGATTCCCGAGAGCATCGCGTTCACCAAAACCTTCGACCTGCTCAAGCCGGGCGGGACGCTGGCGATGATGCGCACGCAGGGCGACTACAAAACGCCGAACGAGGCGCTGTACGACCGAATCCAGGAGGTCTATGCCGCGTATTTCAAGCCGGAGGCTGCGTATGTGTACAAGCAGGGCGGCTTTCCCTACGCGAACGCGCCTTTGTACGGCTTTACCGGCTTTGAAGAACGCAGGTATTATGGAAAGCGCGAATTCAACGCGGAGGAATATGTATCGTTCGTCGGCACGCACTGCGATCATATCGTTTTGCCGGAGCCGTACAGGAGCCGTTTCTTCGACGGACTCCGAAAAGCGGTCGAAGACGCCGGAAACCGCATCGTGTTTCTGGACACCCATCTGCTGGATTTGGCAAAAAAGCCGTTTTGAGCCTCTGCACGATAAAAGGCAGGAAACGCACGCCCCGTAAGGCCGCGCGTTTCCTGCGTCTGTTTTTTCGGCTTACCGCAGCAGCCCGAGCTGCCGCAGCGTGCGCCGGATCGGAAGCAGCGCCGGCGAGCGCAGCCATTGCTCATCGTAAACGAGCATGTCCTCGTGGCTGATGTAATACAGCCACGCGTTCCGCTCGGTGAAAAAGCTCAGATTCATCGGATATGCCGTGCCGGACCATGCGCGGAGCGACAGCGGTACCTTGAGCAGCGCGACCGTATGCCGGTTGACGTCATAAAACCGGCAGCCGGCCGCCGGCTCGGCGCCCTTCAGCTCATGCCGCTCCATCAGCCGCATGTAGGGAATGCAGCAGGTGTAATACTGCAGCGTTTCGACCGGCGCGCACACCAGCGCGTCAAGCTGCTGCGCGACGATGCGCTCCTTCATCTCCATACCGACGCTGCCGTCGACGATCGTTTCCATAATGATATTCCGTTTGGTCTGCACCGCCTTTTCGGAAATCGGCTCGTTCATCTCAAAGCTGAAGCGGTCGGAATACTTGGCGGCCAGATCAATGAATGCGAAATACACCTCGTCCGCCAGCGCCGCGGTCTCTAAGATCTTCATCGTCCTGTAAACCTCCTTGCGTAGTTGTTTGTCGCTTCGTCGTTCAATGCTCGTCCAAAATCCATTGCATTCCCGTGCTGTTCCGATATTTCAGCAGCAGGGACATCGCTTCGCCGATCTCCTGCCCGAGCGCGTTCGGTTCTTTTTGCTTGTTCATCCCGAAATCCACCAGCGCGCGGTAAAGCACGCGGATGTATTCGTCCACCACCGCTCGGTTGCCGATCAGCCGCGGCTCCGAGATTCGTTTGAATTTGACGTTTTCAAACCGATGGCATTCTTCCAGCAGGCCCATCAGATATTTGAAGCTCATCTTCGCCATCCCAACCCTTCCTTTCCCGTTTCTCTTTTCCTCAAAATCGATATTCTGATTATACTTTGAAAAGCGGCGTTTGTCAACAAAATCGGCCAAACCGCCGCGATTTTCCCCACGTTTCGTCCGAAAAAATCGATTTTTCAAAAATACGGTTTTGCTATTGACAAACGAAAAAAAACGTGTATTATAAAATTATATAAAATAACCCTCGGGAAGGATGGATCCTATGTCAAACACGCACAAATCCTTTGCGCGGCTGCTGGCGCTGCTTTTGGCCGTCTGCCTGCTGACGGCGGCGCTGGCGGGCTGCGAGGACGACCCGTCGCAGACCGAAAGCACGTCCGGCGGCGAGGCGGACATCGCGCTCCAAATCGGTGACGCGACGCTTGCCGTCACCGCCTACAACACGACGCCGGCCTCGGACGCCGCGGCGCTGCTCGACCGCGGCTACCAGCGCGACGGCGCTTACGTTTACTTTGCCGACGCTGCGGAGGGCCGCGTCCTCGTTGCGGTCAAATCCACCCTGTCGGGCGATACGCGTACCTTTGCCGTGCAGGAAATCCTGCGCGCGGGCGAAGGGGAATCGCTCTACATACCCGTCAACGGCTTTGTGCTCAGCCTGCCGGAAGGGATGCTTCCCGAGGGGATCAAAAACGGCCAGACCGTGACGGCGGAGGGCTATCGGCCGCCGGCGTATGAGCGCACCGAAATCTGCGCCGTCCTCACCGAGGACCGCGCGTATCCCCGCCGCGTCAATCTGATCGACCCGGTGGAGGCGCCCGACAGCGGCGCGGGGATCGTCTACATCACCGGCAGATACAAAACCGAGCAGACCGTTCCGGCCGACTCGGTCGCGCTACTGCTCAACAGCGCTTCCGGCGGCAGCTTTACCGTCGGAGGCGTGCTGGAGGCCGGCAGCGAGCTGGCGTCGAAAAGCGCTTATCTGCTCTTCTGCGGCGCGTACAACGCGGGATTTGCCAAAGCGATTTATAAAGAAGGAGATAAGCTGTATATGACCAGAACCGAAAACCTGTCCCGCTACGCGGACGACGCCGCCGTGCGCATCGGCGGCAAGGTGTACGCCGTCGGGGACGCGCATGTGAATCCCTCCGAGATCACCGAGGACGGCGCCTATCTCTTCGACGCGTCGGGCAGCCTGATGGCCACGCCGGCGCTGTCCGGCAAAAGCCATCGGAGCTACGTCCTCTCGGACAGCAAGGTGCTGTACGCCGCCGAGGCGGAGGAAAGCATCATCATCCCCTCCGACGCCGCCGTTCTTACGCTCGTCGGCGACGCGGCGGCGGATGAAATCCGCAGCGGCGACAGCGCCGAGCTGATTCTGTACGAGCTGCCCGAGATGCCCGCCGCCTACGTCAAATTCGGCGGCGAGCTGTGCGCGGTCGACAGCGTCAATGCGCCCGCGCCGGGCGGGGCGGCGCTGTACACGCCGGGCAGCGTAATTGCCTCGTTCGACGACGGGAGCCTGTTCCTGGCCATCGAAGGGGGAGCGGTCGCCTCGGTCGGCGGCGAACAGCCCGAGACCGACGGCTATGTGCTCTGCGTGAGCGCAAGCGACGCGCGCTATAAGGCCCTTTCGGCGCAAGAGCCGGGCAATGCCGCTTGGGCGGTTGCAGAGCCGATCTCCTACGGCTCGGTCAAGCTCATGTATACGCAGATCAACGGCGACCGTCTCACCGATTATCTGGTGATCTACAACGGCGCGGCCGGCAGCACGACCAAAACGAATATGTACGGCTACGAAATCCTCGTCTCGGCGGAGGGGCTGGCCATCTCCGCATCGGCGGCGGGCGACGCGGCCATCCCCGAGGGCGGCTTCGTCGTCTCGGGCCACGGCGTGAACGCCACGGCGCTGCAAAACGCCTATCGGCCGCTGGCTAAGGTTGAATTGGATAGAAACGCCAAAATCGTCACCATTACCCACACGCCGTTCGAAACGATGGAGACGACGGCTCTGAACCTGCAGGTGCAGAAGGATAAGCTGGACGAAGCGAAGGCGGCCTTCCTCGACCTCTCCTATACGGTGATCGACGACCGCCTCGCCCGCGCCGAAGCGCTCATCGGCGAGGCCGACGCGCTGCTTGCGCAGGGCGACACGGCGCGCGCATACGTCTGCTCGCTCAACGCCTCCGATCTGCTCGCTTTGCTCGGCGATTTGATGTACGAGTCGCATGCGGTGGAAAATCGGGCGGTCTGGTATCGTGCGTCCGAAAAAAGCGACGCGGAGGTCGAAGCGACCGTCAAGCGCCTCGCCGCGATGAACGTCAACGCCGTGTATATCGAGACCTGGTACAACAGCAGGACCATCGGGATGACCGACATCGAGCTGATCAGCCACAATACCCAAGCGCACGGCGATTACGACGCGCTGGAGGGCTTTATCCGCATCGGCCACGAATACGGGCTGGAAATCCACGCATGGGTGGAGAATTTCTTCATCGGCACGACAGGGCAGAGCGACGCGCTCATCGCCGAGTCCGAAAAGCGGGACTGGCGCTGCATCGACAGAAACGGCGTCGACAACTTCCCGAACGAATACGGGAGCTTTGTGTTCCTGAATCCCTATAACCGCGAATGCCGGGATTTGATTCTGGAAATCTATCGGGAGATGCTCGAAAACTACGACCTCGACGGCCTGCATCTCGACTACATCCGCTTCAGCGAGCCGCAGCGCGACGAGACGAAGGCCGACTTCGGCTATAACGCGGACATCATCGCCGGCTTTCAGGCGCAGTACGACACCGACGTCGACCCCCGCACGCTCGCAAGCGGAAGCGAAATGTGGAGGAACTGGTGCAAGTTCCGCGAGGAGATCATCAATTCCTTTGTGAAAGAGGTCTACGACCTTGTCCGGGAAATCAACCCCGAAATCTGGATTTCCTGCGCGTGCGCTCCCGACCTGGCGAATACGCCTACGACCATCTATCAGAACTGCCGCGACTGGGTCGCCAACGGCTGGATGGACGAGGTATTCTCGATGTCCTATTCCGCAGGGCTGAATTATCCGATTGAAAACGGGCAGCTTTTCATGCGCGCCATCGGGGACGACGCTTTCTATTCGGTCGGCCTCTCTGCCTTCGGCACGACCGAACGCGACGTTCTGCTCGCGCAGACCGACGGCTGCTACCGCGCCGGCTGCAACGGCGTCAACTTCTTCTCGTGGGGCAGCCTCTTCCAGCACGAGGAGGGGTATGAAGCGGCGCTGACCGCCTCGGTGTACCGGGACAAGGCGGTGCAGACTTATGCGCTCAACCGCATGCTCAAGGCCGGCGCCGACGCGCTTTCCGGCAAGCTGGAACGCGTTTACGGCGTGTTTGCGCCCGAGAACGCCGCGCTTTACGAAGCGCTCAAGCCGCTGCTTGCCGCCGTCTCCGAGCGGGCGGACGCTCTGGCGGAGGACGCGACGTTCGCCGAGCGGCTCGCCTACTGCGAGGCCGAGCTGGAGGCGCTGGATTCGATTCTGAACGTCGTGGAGGAAAAGGGCGAGGGAACGGCCGCCGCTGAATCGATTCGTACCGAGCTGGAACGGCTGGCCAAGTATCTCCGGCAGTCGAGAAGCCGTTTGAGCGACCGCGTATAAAACACCAAAAATCCGCCCGACCTTTGTGGCCGAGCGGATTTTTTTGCGCAGCACGGCCTTTTTTCGACAGATTTAACGCACCGCCGCTTTCGGACTTTACAAACCGACGGTATAATGAACGGCGTAAAAGACAATGAAAAGGTCAAGAATAAGAAAAAAGGAGCAGAAAAAATGAAGTTGAAAAAGATTCTCACCTTAGCGCTTGCCGCCGTTCTGGCGGGGACCGCGCTCGCGTCCTGCGCCGCCAAGGGCTTCGACAAGGACGGCGCAATCACCGTCATCTCCCGCGAGAAGGGCAGCGGCACGAGAAGCGCGTTCATTGAGCTGTTCGGCGTGGAGGTGGACAAGGAGGACAAAACCGTCGAAACCGCCGACATCACCGACAAAACGAACGTGATGATGACCAGCGTATCGCAGAACGCCAACGCCATCGGCTACATCTCGCTCGGCTCGCTCAACGACAGCGTCAAAGCACTCAAAATCGACGGCGCGGCCGCCACGGTCGAAAACATCGAAAACGGCAGCTATAAGATCTCGCGTCCCTTCAATATCGCAACCAAAAGCGAGCCCTCCGAGGCCGCCGCGGATTTCATCGCCTTCATCCTCTCCGACGAGGGACAAAAGGTCGTCAAGGACAACGGCTACATTCCCGTCAAGACCAACGGCGCATACAACGGCTCGAAGCCATCCGGCAAAATCAGCATCGGCGGCTCGTCCTCGGTGACGCCGGTTATGGAAAAGCTGAAGGAAGCCTATAACGCCGTCAATCCGAACGTGACAATCGAAATCAATATGACCGATTCCTCCAGCGGTATGACGAGCGTGGCGGAGGGCGTGTGCGACATCGGCATGGCCAGCCGCGCGGTCAAGCAGAGCGAGCTGGACAAGGGACTGGTTCCCACGACCATCGCGACGGACGGCATCGCCGTTATTGTCAATCTGGAAAACACCTTCGACGCGCTGACGGCCGACCAGGTGCGCAGAATCTACATCGGCGAGCTCACAACCTGGAGCGCACTGGAAGAATAAAGAAATAGCGGTATGTTTGGCGGATAGGAATATCCGCCAAACGGAGGTTTTATGAAAAAATTCAGAGAAGGCTTTATGCAGGTTCTGTTTACGCTCTCGGCGCTGGTGTCGATCATCGCCGTCGCGCTCATATGCATATTTCTGTTCGCCAACGGCATCCCCGCCATCCGGGAAATCGGGCTGGTCGATTTTCTGACCGGTACCTCGTGGAAGCCCGAGCAGAACATTTACGGCATCCTGCCGATGATCATCGGCAGCATTTACGTCACCGCCGGCGCTATGCTCATTGGCGTGCCGATTGGCATCCTGACGGCGCTGTTTCTGGTCCATTTCTGCCCGGCCGGACTCTACCGCTTCCTGAAGCCCGCCGTGGACCTGCTGGCGGGCATCCCCTCGATCGTATACGGCTTTTTCGGGCTGACGGTCATCGTGCCCGCCATCCGCAACGGACTCGGCGGCAGCGGCTCGAGCATGCTGGCCGCGTCGGTCGTTCTGGGCATTATGATCCTGCCGACCATCATCAACGTATCGGAATCGGCCATCCGCGCGGTGCCGGAAAGCTATTACGAAGGCTCGCTCGCGCTCGGCGCCAGCCATGAGCGCAGCGTATTCTTCACCATCCTGCCCGCGGCGAAATCCGGCGTCTTTGCCGCCGTCATTCTGGGTATGGGCCGCGCCGTCGGCGAGACGATGGCCGTGATTATGGTCGCGGGCAACCAGACGGCGATGCCGGGCGGGCCGCTGCAGGGCCTCCGCACGCTGACGGCGAACATCGTGCTGGAAATGGCCTACGCGGCCGACCTCCACCGCGGCGCGCTGATTGCGACGGCGGTCGTGCTGTTCGTCTTTATTCTGATCATCAATCTTTCCTTCTCGCTGCTGAAAAGGAGGGCGAAGCTGTGAACGCAAAACGAAGGCGGCTGCAGTCGCGCGTCCTGCGGCTCTGCGTCTACGCGGCGGGCGCGTGTACGCTGGGCGTGCTGCTGATGCTCGTCGTTTACATCCTTGTCAAAGGGCTGCCGCACCTCACGCCCGAGCTGTTCAGCCTGCATTACAATTCCGAAAACGTCTCGCTTTTCCCGGCGCTGGTCAACACGGTCACGATGACGCTTCTGTCGCTGCTGATTGCCGCGCCGCTGGGCGTCTTTTCGGCCGTTTATCTGGTGGAATACGCCAAGCGCGGCAACAAATTCGTCAGCGTCGTCCGCATCACGGCGGAAACGCTCTCGGGCATCCCGTCCATCGTCTACGGATTGTTCGGCTTTTTGATGTTCGTCATCGCACTGGACTGGGGCTATTCGCTGCTGGCGGGCGCCTTCACGCTGGCGATTATGATTCTGCCCGTCATTATGCGCACGACGGAGGAAGCGCTCAAAAGCGTGCCGGACAGCTACCGCGAGGGCAGCTTCGGGCTTGGCGCGGGTAAGCTACGGACGGTGTTCCGCATCGTGCTGCCTGCGGCGATGCCCGGCATTCTGGCGGGAATCATCCTCTCGGTCGGCCGAATCGTGGGCGAGACCGCCGCGCTCATCTACACGGCGGGCACCGTCGCGCAGATTCCCGACTCGCTGATGGGCTCGGGACGAACGCTTTCGGTGCATATGTACTCGCTTTGGAGCGAAGGGCTCAATACCGACCAGTCCTATGCGACGGCGGTCGTGCTGCTGGTCATCGTCGCCTCGCTCAACGCGCTCTCGTCGGCGGCCGCCAAGCGGCTGACGGGGCAGAAAAAGGAAAGGAAAAAAGCGCGATGCACGCAACAAAAATAAAAACCGAGCGTCTCAACCTGCATTACGGAACCTTCCACGCACTCAAGGACGTCTCCATCTCGATCCCGGAGAACGAGATCACCGCCTTCATCGGGCCGTCCGGCTGCGGAAAATCCACGCTGCTGAAAACGCTCAACCGAATGAACGATCTGGTGGAAGGCTGCCGCATCGACGGCCGCGTGCTGCTGGACGGCACCGACATCTACGCCGATATGGACACCAATTTGCTGCGCAAGCGGGTGGGAATGGTTTTCCAGAAGCCGAACCCGTTTCCGATGAGCGTGTACGACAACATCGCCTACGGGCCGCGCACGCACGGCGTCAAATCCAAGGCCCGGCTGGACGACATCGTCGAGCGCTCGCTGACCGGCGCGGCCATCTGGGACGAGCTGAAGGACCGGCTGAAAAAGAGCGCGCTGGCGCTTTCGGGCGGACAGCAGCAGCGCCTCTGCATCGCGCGGGCGCTCGCCGTCGAGCCGGAGGTGCTGCTGATGGACGAGCCGACCAGCGCGCTGGACCCGATCTCCACCGGCAAAATCGAGGATTTGGCGCTGGAGCTGAAAAAGCGGTATACCATCGTCATCGTGACGCACAATATGCAGCAGGCGTCCCGCATCAGCGATCAGACCGCCTTCTTTCTGCTCGGCGAGGTCATCGAAATGTGCGATACCGACCGTATGTTTTCCGCGCCCTCCGACCGGCGCACCGAGGATTACATCACCGGCCGGTTCGGATAAGGGGAGGAAAGGATTATGCGCAACCGCTTTGACGAGCAGCTCGAGCTGCTCAACAACAGCCTGATTTCTATGGGCGCGCTCTGCGAGACCGCCATTGCCGACACCATCCGCGCGCTGCTCACTCACGACCTTCGTCTGGCGGAGGAGGTGATCGCCACCGACAAGGAAATCGACCAGAAGGAAAAGGAAATCGAAGCGCTCTGCCTGAAGCTGATTCTGCATCAGCAGCCGGTCGCGCGCGACCTGCGGCAGATTTCCGCCGCGCTGAAAATGATCACGGATATGGAGCGTATCGGCGATCAGGCCGCCGACATTGCTGAAATCGTGACCTACACCGATTTGTCGGAATCGACCAACGGCAGCCATATCGCCGAGATGGGCGCGGCCACGACCAAAATGGTCACGGAGGCGGTGGAAGCGTTCGTCCGCCGCGACCGCACAATGGCGCAGTCCGTCGTAGCCTACGACGACGTCGTAGACGACTTGTTTTCTTCGGTAAAACATGATATAATGCAAATGATCGCAGCCGATCCCGCGCGCGGCGAGCAGGCCGTCGATATTCTGATGATTTCCAAATACCTCGAGCGCATCGGCGATCATGCGGTCAATATTGCGGAATGGGTGATCTTTGCCATCACCGGGAAACACGAAAACGAATGATCGGATTCGGAGGGATATACATTGATTTACTGTGTGGAAGACGACAGCGCCATCCGCGAGCTGCTGCTGTACACGCTGCACAATTCCGGCTTTGAAGCCAAGGGGCTTGAGGACGGTGAGGCGCTGTTTGCGGAAATGGCGCGCGAAAAGCCGGCGCTCATCCTGCTGGACGTGATGCTGCCGGGCGAGAACGGCATTGAAATCCTCAAGCGCATCCGTCTGGACGCATCCACGCGCAGCATCCCCGTCATTATGCTGACGGCCAAAAGCTCGGAGTATGACAAGGTCATCGGACTGGATTCGGGCGCGGACGATTATGTGTGCAAGCCCTTCGGGATGATGGAGCTGATTTCGCGCATCAAGGCCGTCCTGCGCCGCACCTCCAAGCCGGATGTGAGCGAAACGCTGGTCTGCGGCAATGTGGCGCTCAACATCAAGGGACACAGCGTGACGGTGGACGGAAAGCCGGTCGAGCTGACGCTCAAGGAATTCGAGCTGCTCAAGCTGCTGATGCAGAATCCCGGCGTGGTCCTGAACCGCGATACGCTGCTCGGCAGCATATGGGGCTATGATTTCGACGGCGAAACGCGCACGGTCGACGTCCATATCCGCACGCTGCGCTGCAAGCTCGGCGAAAAGGGCGACATCATCGAGACGGTGCGGGGCGTCGGCTATAAAATCGGTAATCGCTGATGAAAAAGCGCATCTTCTGGAGCATCCTTCTCTCCTGCTTCCTGACGCTTCTGATCACGGCGGCGTTTGTGACCAGCGTGCTCTATGTCAATTCGTGGGAGGAATACAAGCACGAAATTGAAATCGAAGCCCTCTACGTCGGCGAGGCCGTCAACGTGATGGACACCGCCAACGGCGCCGCCGCGCGCTATTTGGAGGAGGTCGGCCGCAGCACGAAAAACCGCATTACGCTGATTGCCGCCGACGGCAGCGTCCTGTTCGACAGCTACGCCGACGAGGACGATTTGGACAACCATCTCAGCCGCCCCGAAATCGCCGACGCGCTATCGGCGGGCAGCGGACAGGCCGAACGCCTGTCCGATACCTTCGGCGCGCGCAGCTATTACAGCGCGCTGCGGCTGGACGACGGCAGTGTGCTCCGCATCGGCGGCACGTCGAAAAGCGTGCTGGGGATCATCGGCAACGCGCTGGTGTGGATCGTGGTCGTTTCGGCTTTCGTGCTTCTCATCACCGTTCTGGCCGCGAGCCTGCTGACCGGCACAATCATCCGGCCCATCAATAAAATCGATCTCAACGCGCCGCTGGCCGCGCCCGCTTACGATGAGCTTTCGCCGCTGCTGCTTCGGATGGAAAAGCAGAACGCCCGCATTCACAAGCAAATCCGCGAGCTGAGCAAGCAGCGGGAGGAATTCCACTATATCACCGGCAATATGAGCGAGGGGCTTGTGATCTTCGACGACCACGGGGCCGTGCTGACGATCAACAGTAGCGCCGAATCGATCCTCGGCTGCGGCGCACAGCCCGTATTCGAGGATTCGGCGGCCGACGGATGCGCCTCCTACCTCAAGCTCAGCCGCGACCTGCACTATATCCGCACGGTGGAGGCCGCGCTGGACGGCCGGCCGGCCGTCGCCGAAATGGAGCGGAACGGCCGCCTTTACCGGCTGTCCGCCACGCCGGTCGAGCGCAGGGAGGACAGCCGGTACGCCGCGGTGCTGTTCATCGTCGACGTCACCGACCGCGAACGCGCCGAGCAGCTTCGCAAGGAGTTTTCCGCCAATGTGTCGCACGAGCTGAAAACGCCGCTGACCACGATCATGGGCTATGCGGAAATCATCGGCAACGGAATCGCTCGTACCGAGGACATCCCCGAGTTTGCCGGCAAAATCCGGCTGGAGGCCGCGCGGCTGCTGTCGCTCATCGAGGACATCATCAAGCTCTCGCGGCTGGACGAGAACGAGCTGACGAGCCGGTTTGAGCCTGTGGAGCTTGCCGAGGTCTGCCGCAGCGTCGTCAAAAAGCTGTCCGATAAGGCCCAAAAAGCGGACGTGTCGCTGACCTTCGCCGGTTCGCCGTGCGTCGTCAACGGCATTGAAAGCATCCTGTATGAAATCCTGTTCAATCTGACGGATAACGCCATCATCTACAACCGCAAGGGCGGGGAAGTGCGCCTGTCGCTCACCGAAGCCGGCGGCAGGGCGACCGTCGTCGTCGAGGACACCGGCATCGGCATCGCGCACGAGCATATCGACCGCATCTTCGAGCGCTTTTACCGTGTGGATAAAAGCCATTCGCGCGAGACGGGCGGCACGGGGCTTGGGCTGTCCATCGTCAAGCACGGCGCGCTGCTGCACGGCGCTTCCCTCAAGCTCGAAAGCGAGCCGGGGAGGGGTACAAGAGTCAAGCTGACGTTCAACGGCGCCGCGCGCGCATAGCGGCCTATATGAAACGGCTTTGCGGATAATTCTGACCGCAGAGCCGTTTTGGCGTTTTTAGCTTTTTGGAAGCGAGACGCCGTTGCTGGCCCGCGGCGCTCGCACAGAGGACACACAGGCCGCGCTTGTAGGCCGCATATGGCGGGGAGCGCGGAATTTTGCGTTCTTTTTCGCAAAACATCTTGACATTCCGCCGCATTTATAGTAAAATACCACTGTTGTCAATCGCAGGTGTGGTTCAATGGCAGAACGTCAGCTTCCCAAGCTGAAAACGAGGGTTCGATTCCCTTCACCTGCTCCAGTCGAGAGCCTCGACGCGCGATACGCGTTCGGGGCTTTTTCTATAACAAAAATGCAACGCTCGCGTTTTAGCCGGCATCTTTTTGTACCAGACCGCCAGTCGAGCTTCATTTCGCGCGCGGGTTTTCGTTTTGCCCGTATTTCGGTGCTTGCGCCAAAGCGGCATCATTTTTGCAGCCTATATACACGAAAAACACACTTTAATATATGCAATCCTTCTGTTCTGCTGTTCGCTCTATATAATCTAATCGACAAATCGGGATTATGGAGGTAAATAGGATGATAAGAGAAGCAAAACGTGAAGATATACCGATATGTGTGGATTTGATTAAAAAGAGTTTTATGACTGCGGCAAATGAAATTGGGATTTACAGAAGAAAATGCGCCCGGATTTACTGCATTTGCTGCTACGAGCGATCGATTATATTGGCAAATGAAGCATGAGATATAGACGAATGTATGTTTTTGAAGAAAATGGGATATTGTGTGGATACTATTCTTTGCTTATGCAGAACAACGAAGCGTGTGAGCTGAATAATCTTGCGTTGTTGCCCGCATATTGACACACTGGAATCGGAAAAAACTGCTGCATCACGCTTTTGATATGGCGCGGAATGCAGGCTGCAAAACGGTTCATATAAGCATAGTTGAAGAAAATATAGTTCTTCGCAAGTGGTATGAGGATAACGGCGCGATTCATGTTGAAACAAAGAAATATGATTTCTTTCCCTTTACATGTGGTTATATGAAAAAATACTCTAAACTCTAAGGATTGATAGATCGGAAACAGCAATTTAAGAAAAGAAATACAAATGTGAATCTGCTATACTGTTTTCATCGGTACCGAAACAACAAAAAATCGTATAAGGAGGCGGTTATACGGAATTACCGTTCGATAAAATCAACGCTTTCATTGATACCCATTTGGAACAGGACTTTTCCTTAAGCGAGCTTTCCAAGCATATTGGCTACTCGCCTTACCACCTGTCCCGCGAATATAAAAAGCAAACGGGCCGGACCTTAATGGATTATGTTATGCCGGACCTTAATGGATTATGTTATGGAGATAAAGATAACGGCTGCGGCAAAAAAGATAGCAGAAGGAAGCCCCGTTCTTGAAACAGCGCTTGATTTCGGGTTTGAAACACATTCGGGCTTTACCCGAACCTTTCTTGAGCGAATCGGTTGTTCGCCTCAAGATTACTATCGCCATAGCCTTCACAGCAAAAAATGGAACAAAGGAGTAATATGGATTTATCTACGTTAAAAATTCGCTTGGTATGCGAAGATGACAGGGATGCCTTATGGGAGAACGTATACAGTGCGATGACGCCGCGTCAAATTATGGAAGATAAAATCCTGCCTTCTATGGAAAATGATAAACGTAAAAATGGATTTCTTGCCATAGCAGAGCTGGAGCACAAGGCCGTCATGTCTATGTGGGTGGAGAGACTCTATTGCAGTCCGGGGTTAATTTATGACAGCCATTATTTATGGCATAATACGGAATATGATCATGTTTTTATCGAACTGTTGGACGGCGTGAAGACATTTGCGCAACAGTTGAATATGACGGCTTTGTGTTTGCAGGAGCGAGCAGACTCACCTTATACAGAAGGCTTTCTGCAATGCGGTTTTGAACCCACATTCACGGATCGAGAGTATAAGTATTATATGCCGGCAATCTGATGGACGGATTTGATTTACTTGTGCGGATTCGCTATATAAAATACCCATGCGGTAAAACACCCCGCGCACCGGCCTTTCCCTTGTCCCGCAGGCAAATAGACGCACGCTTTATTCGGCGTGCGTTTTGCTTTCATTAACGTTTGGCGACAAACAGCCGGCCACTCTGAAAGCGCGCGGACGGCGGTTTGGGCAAGGCGGGGTTCCCGTTTCTGTCTGCGGCGGTACGCCGTTCTTGACAAAACGACGAAAAAATGGTATTCTAATTTTAGCAAAACAACAAAATTTCGCATCGAAAGTGGGTATTTTGAATGAAAAAGGTCTCCCTGCCGGCCTCCAACGCTTTTTGTCCGCAGTGCATGTTTCTGTACGGCACCTACAAAGAAAACGGCGAAGCAAACTACGGTATGTTCTGCTGGGCCACTTATGCGTATGACAACGGCTTCAAGTTTGTCGCCTGCATCGGCGAGAACAAGCTCACCCGCGACAGAATCCGCAGCACCGGCGTTTTCTCGGCGTCTGTCGTCAGCGAGTCCCTGCTGCCCGACGCGGACTTCTGCGGCAGCCATCCCGGCTACGAAATCAATAAATCTGAGCGCATCGAAACGGTCAGCGGCGCCGTGCTTCGGGTGCCGATTCCCGTGAAAAGCCCGTGGAGCTTCGAGCTGGAGGTGGACAAGACGCTGCGGCTCGACGAACGGGGAGACAGCGAAATTTATGTTTGTCACATCCGAAACGTATTGGCGGACGAGCGCTTGACGGATGAAGGAACGCCGCTTGCCGAGCGCCTGAGCATCGCCTCGCCGGTCGTTTCGGTGGCGGAGCAGTATTTTCCCGTTGACCGCAAAGCGCTCGGCTGTTGGGGAAGCTGGAAATAAATACAAAGCCTTTCGAACGAGAAACGCTGTCCGCGGCCCGACCGCCGTGACAGCGTTTTTCGTTTATAAACAAAATAAAAAAAGTTGACAAACAGGGCTTCTTTTGCTATACTGTTTATCCGTCACAAATCGGCGCTGTCGTGCCGCTTGAAGCCCTCGCCGAACACCTCGTTCGCGCTGGAAACGATCATAAACGCGTTTTTATCGATCCGCCGGACCACGTCGCGCGCGGCGGGGTACAGGGATTTGCGCATCACACAGAGGATGATTTTTTTCGTCCGGCCGGTGAACGCCCCTTCGCCGTTGAGCAGCGTGATGCCGACGTCCAGCTTCAGCAGCGCCTCGGCGATCTCCGATTCCCTGTCGCTGACGATATAGACCTGCTTGGCCTCGTCCGGCCCGTAAAGGACGACGTCCATCAGCGTCGTCGAGACGATCATCGCAATCGCGGCGTAAAGCGACAGATTGATGTCCGAAAGCACGATGCCGGCCGCCAGCAGGATGACGACGTCCGTGTACAGATACGCACGCCCGGTGCGGATGTGGGGATACCGCTTGCGGATCAGCTTGACAATGATGTCCGTCCCGCCCGTGGTCGCGCCCGCCTTGAAAATCAGACTGATGCCGACGGCGTTCATCGCGCCGCCCGCAAACGCGGCCAGCAGAAGGTCGTTCGTCGCGACCGGCAGCGCGTCGAACACGTCGATGAGCAGGGAAGCCAGCGTCGTCGCCGCGAGCGTGGCAGAAAAGAAGCGGAAGCCGAACGCCTTAATCGCAATCAGAAACAGCGGTATGTTCAGGACAAACGCCGTGATACCGGTCGGCAGTCCGAACGCGCTGTTGAGAATGACGGCGATGCCGGTCACGCCGCCGGGCGCCAAATGGTTGGGGCTGAGGAACAGACCCATACCCGCCGCATAAAGCACCGCACCGACGACGATCAGCGCGCATTTTTTCAGCATCGTTCCTCTTTCGTTCTTATCCATCGTTATGCCTCCTTTTTTCGTCTGGCCATCGGGGGGACGCAGTCTGCGCAAGTCGGCCGGAAACGGCGGCGCCGCGCCGGATTCGCCGTCCGAAAGCGCGGGGCTTTTTTGTGCATCGCGCGCCCGCCGGCAGCCTACGTTCGTCCCGCCGCCGCATTCACAACGGGTTTACAATCATTATAGCAAATCCTGCGGCGCTCGTCAATGTCCGCTGCGCACCGTGCTTTTATTAGTATGCGGCGGCGGGCGGCTTCTTATGTCGCCTTTTTCCAAATCGGTTTTCTATCGAATTTTGAGAGAACAAAAAGGGCGTGTGCAGTATGTCCAATGTCACATAAGGCGCTTTTATCTATATGTATTTTGCAATACAGATTCCCTGCTTGCCGCGCGCGAAATCGTTTCTATAATGCGTTTTGGGAGGAAGCATTTATGGAAAATCGGCTTGAAAGATTACGCAGTGAAATTGATAAAATCATTTTTAAGGAAAAATCAGATCGTATCCGTATGTATATCTCTCATATGTACGGCGTTGCACGATTTTGCACATTGTTGGCTATGAAAAGGGATTTGGATGTTGAGCTTGCCACAACATGCGGAATGCTTCATGATATATTTTATATGTCCGGCGGCGTTAGCGATAATCACGCTACAAAGGGTGCCGCACAAGCAGAAACGATATTGAAAGCAATGGGCTTATACAGGGATGACGAAATCAAAACAGTTACTACCGCTATTTTACGACATAGTGATAAAACCCAAATTCACGGACCATACGACGAATTATTGAAAGATGCCGATGTTATGGATCACTGCTTGTACAATACTGCGTTTCCCATAGCGCAGCGGGAAATGGAACGGTATCGCAAGCTGTTGATAGAATTCGGAATCAACGGGATAAAATGCGTATAAACTTACGCAAATCCCCCTAAAAAAACAGACTCTTTCGATGGGCATTTCCCTAAACTTTCTTATTCGGTGATGCCAATGGCTTCTGTCGTTTCGTTTCTGATGCAGAACGCGTGCGCCGGCATCTGCTGTCGGCTGCGGCGGATATGGCGGCTTTGCAGGAGGAGGTCCTCGCGCAGCCGAACGCGCGTCGGCTGCCGGCCCGCCGCCTGTCGGAAACGGCGGGCGCGCCGCTCGGGTGGAAAGGCGTTCTTGACGCGCCGTCCTGAAAGCCGTCCGCAATCCGCGCAGGCGATGCGAAAAGCCGTCCGGCGCAAATCCGCGAGTCGGGCGGCGCATCGGGCGGCCGGCCGATTCCGAGGCGTTGAAACGCGCTGGGTTATAGCGAGAGATATAAAAAGGAGGAACCGAACGATGATCGAGCTGCAAAACATCTGCAAGAGCTACAAGGTCGCCAGACGCAGCGCCGGACTGGGCGAGGCCGTCAAATCGCTGTTCCGGCGCGAATACACGCGCGTGGACGCGCTCAGCGACGTTTCCTTCACCGTCCGCGACGGGGAAATGGTCGGCTACATCGGCCCGAACGGCGCGGGAAAAAGCAGCACCATCAAAATTATGAGCGGCGTCCTTACGCCCGACAGCGGAACCTGCGTCATCAACGGGCGCGTGCCGTGGAAGGAGCGGACGGCGCATGTGCAGGAGATCGGGGTGGTGTTCGGACAGCGCTCGCAGCTTTGGTGGGACGTGCCCGTCGCCGACAGCTTCGAGCTGCTGCGCGACATCTACCGCGTCGACGGCGCCGCCTATCGAAAAACCCTCTCGCGTCTGACCGAGCTGCTGGAGCTGGGCGAGCTGCTCCGCACGCCGGCGCGGCAGCTTTCGCTCGGGCAGCGGATGCGCTGCGAGATCGCCGCCGCGCTGCTGCATGAGCCGAAAATCCTGTTCTTGGACGAGCCGACCATCGGGCTGGACGCCGTGTCCAAGGCGGCGGTGCGCGGCTTTATCCGCACACGCAACAAAGAGCGGGGAACGACCGTCATTCTCACCACGCACGATATGCAGGACATCGAAGCGCTCGCCGAACGCATCCTGCTCATCGGCAGGGGGCGTATCCTGCTGGACGGCACGCTGGACGAGCTGAAGCGCCGCCGTCCCGCGCAGCGCCGGCTGACGGTGGCGTACGGCGGCGGCGCGCTTCCCGTCGTCGAGGGACTGACGCCGCTGCGCGACGCGGACGGCCACGCCGAGTTGCTGCTCGACACCGACCTGCTGTCGGTTTCGGAGGCCGTCGCCCGCATTTCCGCGCAGACGGAGGTCAAGGACCTGTCGGTCTCGGGCGAAAGCGTCGAGGAACTGGTCGTGTCGCTCTATCGGGAGTATCGGATATGAGGGCCTGCTTTTCGTTTTTCCGCATCCGTTTTCTGGCGGGCCTGCAATACCGTTCCGCCGCGTGGGCGGGCATCGCCACGCAGTTCGTCTGGGGCGGGATGACGCTGCTGCTGTACGCGGCGTTCTACAAAACCGGCGCGGACGCGTTCCCGATGACCTTTCCGGCGCTGGCAAGCTATATCTGGCTGCAGCAGGCGCTGCTTGCACTGTTTATGACGTGGTATTTCGACGGGGAAATCCTCGACGCCGTCGTCACCGGCGCGGTGGCCTACGAGCTTTGCCGGCCGGCCGACCTGTACGCGATGTGGTTTGCCAAGGGGCTGGCCGTGCGAACCTCGCGGGCACTTCTGCGCTTCGCACCCATCCTGCTGGCAGCGGCGCTTCTGCCGCCGCCCTTCCGCCTCGGGCCGCCGGCAAGCCTGCCCGCCGCGCTGCTGTTCCTGCTTTCGACGGCGATGGGACTCTGCGTCATCGTTGCGTTTTCGATGCTGATTTACATTTCGGCCTTCTACACGGTTTCGCCGCTCGGCGTGCGTATGCTTGCCGCCTCGGTGATGGAGTTTTTCACCGGCGCGCTGCTGCCGCTGCCCTTTTTCCCCGAAGCGCTGCAGCCGATTTTCTACGCGCTGCCCTTCGCCTCGATGCAGAGCACGCCGTTTCTGATTTACACAGGCTATATGCGCGGGCGGGAAGCGTTGCTCGGACTGCTGGTGCAGGCCGTCTGGCTGCTGCTGCTCGTCGTCTTGGGACGGCTCTGGATGCGCCGCGCCGTCCGCCGAACCGTCGTGCAGGGAGGGTGAGCAAATGCGGCTATACGGCAAATATCTGGCCATGCTGCTGAAAACGCAGCTTTCTTACAAGGCGTCCTTCGCGATGACGGTGGTCGGACAGTTTCTCGTCTCGTTCACGGCGTTTCTCGGCGTATATTTTCTGTACGACCGCTTCCACGAGGTGGAGGGGTATTCGTTCGCCGAGGTGCTGCTCTGCTTCGCGGTCACGCTGACGGCGTTCTCACTGGCCGAATGCTTCGCGCGCGGGTTCGACGTTTTTCCGCGCCTGATCCGCACGGGCGCGCTGGATCGAATCCTGCTGCGGCCGCGGAGCGTCGTGTTTCAGGTGCTCACCTCGAATATGGATTTCAGCCGGCTCGGACGGCTGGCGCAGGCGTTTTTCATGCTCGCCTACGCGCTGCCCGCCAGCGGCGTGGTATGGACGGGCGCCAGAATCGCCGGCCTGCTCCTGATGCTGCTCGGCGGAACGGTGACCTTCAGCGCGCTGTTCGTCCTGTATGCGGGGTTCAGCTTTTTTACCATTGAGGGCATCGAGTTTATGAACATCCTCACCGACGGCGCGCGCGAGTTCGGGAAATACCCGTTTTCTGTCTACGGCGAAGGCGTGCTGAAGCTGCTGACCTACGTCGTGCCGCTGGCGCTCTTTCAGTATTACCCGCTGCTGTACATCCTCGGCCGCTCGGCGGACGTCCGCCTGCTGCTTCTGCCGCTGGCCGGATTCGTCTTTTTTGTGCCCTGCTATGCGTTTTTCCGTCTCGGACTTCGCAAATACAAATCCACCGGCTCCTGAAACGAGCAGGGGAGACCGCTGTTTGGCGGCCTCCCCGTTTTTTTATGCTTCCAGTACGCCGATCATCCCGCGGACGGCGGCCAGCACGTCCTCGTCGTTCTTTTTCAAGCGGTCGATCGTCCATTGCGCGAGCATACAGAAGCCCGCCTCCTGACATTGGAACAGACGCTTGTTCCAGTCGCGCCCCTCCGCCAGCCCGATGAGCGTCCACTGACAGTCGTGGGAGCTGTCGTAGGCGGCGTCAATAATACGGCAGAACGCGTCCAGCCGGCCGTCCCGAAGCGCGGGCGTAATGCGGTGGCGGAACACCTCGGCCACGTTATGGCAGTGGTCGAAGTTCCAGCCGATCTGCTTCATCCGCTCGAAACGCGCCCGCTGCTCCTCAAGCGGCTTGTCCTTCAACCCCAGCGACCAGTAGGCAAAGCGGTCCCGCATATCGTCCCAAACACGCTCGTCGAGCAGCGATTGCAGCGCGCCTTCCATCCGCTTAAGCCCGCTCACAAGCGGGCGAGGCCCTTCGCTTTTTCCATGCAGCAGCACAAGATGGTCGACCTCGTCCCACACCGGCGCGCGTTCGGGCGGCTGCTGCGCGCCGGTCGGCGCGGCCATCAGCGGACAGTCGCCGTCATAGCCGACGAGGACGGCGCAGCGGTTGCTGTCATACGGCTTCAGAAACGCAATGGCGGGAACGCCCGCGTCGATGGTTTTCCGCAGCGCGGCGGGGAAATTGTCCGTCGCTTTGTCGTAACGATACCCGCCCAATTCCAGACAGAAGTCCTCCGCGATGCTGCATTCGTTTTTTCTCGTTCCATCGTAGCTTTCGGAAAAAGAAGCGCGCCCGCATAGCACCTCAAAGTAAAAATACCAGTCCTCCTGCACACCTCCCAAGCCCTGCCGGCATTTGCCGCAGCCGTCGCAGACGCCGGTATCGCGCTTGGCGCAGGGAGAATCGGCCGGCGCTTTGCAGTCCTCCAAATAGGTATGCACCGCCGCCAGCGCACTGTGGAAGCCGAGATGGGAAAAACCGGTGAAGGGGACCTGAAAATCCAGCTTTTTCATAAGACGTTTTGTTCCTTTCCGACGCGTTCTGCCTCCGTCGACATTATACACAAAAAAAGCGGTTGGATGTCAACCGATTCTTGTTTGAAAACTTTGCGGCAGCCTCTTGACAGGAACATATGAATGTGCTATCATATGAACAGAAAAACATATGAACGGAGGCGCATATGAATGAAGCACGATCATGGCGGTGTGCTGGACAAGGTGCGGCACGAGCTGCCGACCGACGAGCTGCTCTGCGACCTGTCCGATTTGTTCAAGCTGTTCGGTGACACCACGCGCATCAAAATCCTGTTTTCGCTGTTTGAATCCGAGATGTGCGTCTGCGCCATCGCCGAGCTGCTGGGGATGACGCAGTCGGCCATTTCGCATCAGCTTCGGATTCTGAAGGACGCCAACCTTGTCGGCAACCGGCGGGAGGGCAAAACGGTTTACTACTATCTCTCCGACGACCATGTGCGCGCGATCGTCGCGCAGGGCTTTGAGCATCTGATCGAAGAATCTGATGCAATCGGTACCATTACAAGATAGGAAAGGGGATATACAGATGAAAAAGACGTTCGCTTTGGAGGAGCTGGACTGCGCGAATTGCGCCGCCAAGCTGGAGCGCGCCGTCGCCAAAATCGAGGGCGTCCGTTCCGTGACGGTCAGCTTCCTTACGCAAAAGCTGACGCTGGAGGCGGACGACGGGCAATTCGACGAAATATTCGAGCAGGTCGTCAAAACGTTCAGAAAAATCGAGCCGGACTGCGCCATCAAGCGCTGAACGGCAGAGAGAAGCGTGGGTATATGAGCAAAAAGCAAAAACGCATTCTTATACGCATCCTCATCGCGGCCGCGCTGACCGCCGGCGCTTGGCTGGCGCCGCTGGACGGCGCTTGGGAAGCTGCCGCCTTCGCGGCGCCGTATCTGGTCATCGGCTACGACGTGCTTTGGGGCTCGCTGCGCAACATCCTGCACGGACAGGTGTTCGACGAGATGTTTCTGATGTCCGTCGCTACGCTGGGCGCGTTCGCCATCGGCGAGTACCCGGAGGCGGCGGCCGTGATGCTCTTTTACCAGATCGGCGAGCTGTTTCAGAGCGTCGCGGTGGGGAAGAGCAGGCGCTCCATTGCCGCGCTGATGGACATCCGCCCCGACCATGCGGTCGTTCTGCGTGACGGCGCGGAGGTGACGCTGTCTCCCGACGAGGTGCAGCTTGGCGAGACGCTGCTCGTCCGTCCCGGCGACCGCGTGCCGCTGGACGGCGAGATTCTCGAGGGACGCACCACGCTCAACACCGCCGCGCTGACCGGCGAGAGCCTGCCGGTCGATAAATCCGCGGGCGATAAGGTCGTCAGCGGTTCGGTCAATCTCTCCGGCGTCATTCGCGTGCGGGTGGAAAGCGTCTACGCCGAGAGCACCGTCGCGCGGATTCTGAAGCTGGTCGAAAGCGCCTCGGAAAAGAAGGCGCGCGCCGAGAAATTCATCACACGGTTCGCCAAATATTACACGCCCTGCGTCGTTTTCGGCGCGCTGCTGCTGGCGCTGCTGCCGCCGCTGGCGGGGCTGGGCGCGTGGAACGTCTGGATCGAGCGGGCGCTGATTTTCCTTGTCATTTCCTGTCCGTGCGCGCTGGTCATCTCGGTGCCGCTGACCTTTTTCGGCGGGATCGGCGGCGCTTCGCGCGAGGGCATTCTGATTAAGGGCGCCAACGATCTGGAGACGCTCGCCGGCGTGGACACCGTCGTCTTTGACAAGACCGGCACGCTGACCAAGGGCGTATTTGCGGTCAACGCCATCCACCCCGAGCATATGACCGAGGACGCGCTGCTGGACATCGCTGCCGCAGCCGAAAGCTATTCCTCGCACCCGGTGGCCGAATCGATCGTCGATGCGCACCGCGGCCATATCGATAAATCGCGCGTCGGCAAGGTCTCCGAGCTGGCCGGACTGGGCATCGAGGCCGTCATCGACGGCGAAACGCTGTACGTCGGCAACGGCGCGCTGATGGATAAGGTCGGCGCCGATTGGCACGAATGCCATCTGAGCGGCACGGTGATCCATCTGGCGCGCAAGGATGAATATCTCGGCCATATCGTCATCAGCGACGAGCTGAAGCCCGACGCGGCCGCCGCCGTCTCCGCGCTGCGCGCGCTTGGAATCCGAAAGACCGTTATGCTCACCGGCGACAACGAAAAGGCCGCCGAAGCCGCCGCGCGGGAAGCGGGCGTAGACGAGTTCCACGCCGGCCTGCTGCCCGCGCAGAAGGTGGAGCGCGTCGAAGCGCTGCTGGAATCGGGGCGCCGCCTCGCGTTCGTCGGCGACGGCATCAACGACGCGCCGGTGCTCACCCGCGCCGACGTCGGCATTGCCATGGGCGCGCTGGGCAGCGACGCGGCCATCGAATCGGCCGACGTGGTGCTGATGGACGACAAGCCCTCCAAGCTGCCTGCGGCCATACGCCTTTCGCGGCGGACCATGCGCATCGTCCGGCAGAACATCGCATTTGCGCTGCTGGTCAAGGGCGCGCTGCTGCTCCTCGGCGCCGTCGGCGTCGCCAATATGTGGACGGCGGTGTTCGGCGACGTCGGCGTGACGGTGCTGGCCATCCTCAACGCGATGCGCGCGATGAAAAAGCTGCCGTCCGCAAATGACAAAATACGGCAAAGCACTTGACAAATTGCGAAAAAGACGGTTATAATATAGGAATGAATAAGAAACCGCGTCCCGTGCTTTCTGCGGGACGCGCTTCTTCGGTTAAGCCGACAGATTGAAAAAGGGCGGAAAATGAAATATGCTTACACTTGAAAATATTCGCTGGAGCGCGCCGGACGGCAAGCCGGTGCTCACCGGCATCGATTACACGTTCCCGGACGGTAAGCTCGTCGCCGTCACCGGGCCGAACGGCAGCGGCAAAACCACGCTCGCGCGCATCATCGCCGGACTGGAAAAGCCGCTTTCCGGGCGGATTCTGCTGGACGGGGAGGACATCACCGGCCTGAACGTGACCGAGCGCGCCCGGAAGGGCGTCAGCTACGCGTTCCAGCAGCCGGTGCGCTTCAAGGGATTGACCGTGCGCCAGCTGATTGAGACGGCGGCCGGCGGAGCAATCGACGAATGCGGGCTTTGCGACGTGCTCAGCAAGGTGGGGCTTTGCGCGCACGAGTATTGCAATCGCGAGGTTGACGCCACTCTGTCCGGCGGCGAAATGAAGCGCATCGAGATCGCCACCGTGCTCGCGCGGCACACCAAGCTGACGGTCTTTGACGAGCCGGAGGCCGGGATCGACCTCTGGAGCTTCTCCAGCCTGATCCAGACCTTTCAGGACATCCGTCGCGAGCTGAAGGGGACGATGATCATCATTTCGCATCAGGAGCGCATTCTGCGCGCGGCGGACGAGGTGCTGCTGCTGGACGGCGGCCGCGTCTCCGAATCGGGGACGGCCGAGCATATGCTGGGCGGCGTGCTCAAAGCGGACAGCGCCTATCGGGCCTGCCACAAACAGGAGGCGGTTTTCCATGAATGAAACGACCAAGAAGCTGCTCCGTCTGATCACCGGCGGCAAGGCCGATTTCGGCGGCGCGTACAGCATCCGGGAGAACGGCAAGTGCGCCGATATGCGCAGCAGCGAAAACATCCGCATCGAAAAGAAAACAGACAAGCCGGGGCTGGACATCCGCATCCGTCCGGGCACGAAGGGCGAAACGCTCGCCATCCCCGCCTGCGTGACGCACGGCGGCGTGGACGATCTCGTTTACAACGACTTTTATGTCGGCGAGGATGCGGACGTCGTCATCGTAGCCGGCTGCGGCGTGCACACCGAACACGGCGAGCCGGCGCGCCATAACGGCATCCACCGCTTTTTCCTTGCCCGCGGCGCGCATGTAAAATATGTGGAGAAGCACATCGGCACCGGCGGTGAAGGAATCCGCAGCATCGACCCCGTGACCGAAGCGGCGCTGGAGAGGGACGCCGTGCTTGAAATGGACACGGTGCAGCTCGGCGGCGTGGACCGTTCGGTCCGCAAAACCGAAGCGGCGCTGGAGGCGGGCGCAAAGCTGCTCATCCGCGAGCGCATCCTCACCGAACACCGGCAGGAGGCGACGACGTATTTCCGCGTGGAGCTGAACGGCACAGGCTCCGGCGTGGACCTCGTTTCGCGCTCGGTAGCGCGCGACGATTCGCGCCAGTCCTACGAATCGGTCATCCTCGGCAACGCGCCCTGCACGGGGCATTCGGCCTGCGATGCGATCATCGCCGGCAACGGCGTCGTCGACGCGTCTCCCTCGCTCTGCGCGCGCCACGGCGACGCGCAGCTCATCCACGAGGCGGCCATCGGAAAGATCGCCGGCGAACAGCTTCTCAAGCTCCAGACGCTCGGCCTGACCGAGCAGGAGGCGGAAGCGAAAATCATCGAGGGCTTTTTGGTCTGATTAGCCGGGGAGAGGGAAAAGCAAATGACGGCTGTGATCTGGAGAGGGATTCTCATTCCGTTTTTGGGCACCGCGCTGGGCGCAGCCTGCGTATTTTTTATGCGCAGAGAATTAAGCGATTCGCTGCGCCGCGCGATGACCGGCTTTGCGGCCGGCGTTATGACGGCGGCTTCGGTCTGGAGCCTGCTGATTCCGTCGCTGGAGCAGTCGGCCGGGATGGGCGTTTGGTCCTTCGTCCCGCCGGCGGTCGGGCTGTGGGTCGGCATTCTGTTCCTGCTGCTGCTCGACCGTGTGATTCCGCACCTGCATCACAAAAGCGAGCAGGCGGAGGGGCCGAAAAACCGGCTGCGGCGCACGACGATGCTGACGCTGGCGGTGCTTCTGCACAATATCCCCGAGGGAATGGTCATCGGCGTACTCTACGCGGGGCTTGCCTCGGACAGCGCGCAGCTTACCGCAGCCGGCGCGCTGACGCTTTCAATCGGCATCGCCATCCAGAACTTTCCCGAGGGCGTGATCGTCTCGATGCCGCTGCGCACCGAGGGACTCAGCAAGCCGAAGGCGTTCGGCTACGGGCTTCTGACCGGCATCGTCGAGCCGCTCGGCGCGCTGCTGATGATTCTGGCCGCGCACATTCTTGTCCCTGCGCTGCCCTACCTGCTCGGCTTCGCCGCGGGCGCGATGCTCTACGTTGTGGTGGAGGAGCTGATTCCCGAGATGTCGGCGGGCGGGCATTCCAACCTCGGCACGCTGTTTTTTGCGCTCGGCTTCACGATGATGATGATTTTGGACGTGGCCTTCGGTTGACAATCGGCGCGGAAAGGTATATAATAAATAAATTCGGTACGCTCTGGGTTTTGGTGCTTCGGTGAGGTATGCCTATGAACATTCTATTTTCTTATCTTCGGCCCTCTTACGGTAAGATGTCGGTCGGCATTTCAATCAAGGTGCTCGGCACGCTTGTGGAGCTGGCGCTGCCGTACATATTGAGCCACATCCTCAAAAACGTCGTCGTCAAGGAGGACATCGGCCTGATCGTCCTCTGGGGCGTGGTGATGATTCTCTGCGCCGGCGGCGCGCTCTGGTGCAACATCATTGCCAACCGAATCGCGGCGCGCGTCGCCTGCGATTTTTCGCTGAGCATGCGGCAGGATTTATTCGACAAATCCATCCGCATCTCCGCCGCGCAGACCGACGCCATCACGCTGCCCTCTCTCGAGTCGCGCATCACGACCGACACCTATAACGTACACAGCTTCGTCAGTATGATGCTGCGGATGGGCATCCGCGCGCCGATGCTGCTCATCGGCGGCATCGCCATCACGCTGCTGATGGACAGCTATCTGGCGCTGGCGATGCTTTCCATCCTCCCGTTTATTTTCGTCACGGTCTATTTCATTTCCAAAAAGGGCGTGCCGCTCTATACCAAGGTCCAGCGCTCGGTGGATAAAATGATCCGCATCGTCCGCGAGGACGTGCAGGGCATCCGCGTCATCAAGGCGCTTTCCAAAAACGATTACGAGCACCGCCGCTACGACGCCGCAAACAAGGTCCTTGTCGGGGACGAAAAACGCGCCGGCACGGTTATGAGCATCGTCAACCCCGTGATGACGCTGCTGATGAACGTCGGCATCGTGGCCGTCGTGGCGCTGAGCGCGTCGCGCGTGGCCAACCACCTTTCCGACCCGGAGACGGTGATTGCGTTCATGCAGTATTTCACGCTCATTTCGATGGCGATGATGTCGGTCACGCGTATTTTCGTGATGCAGACCAAGTGCGCCGCGTCGGCCAAACGCATCGGCGAGGTGCTGGCTGTCGGCGAGGATATGGCGCTGCAAAGCGAAGAGGCGTTCCCGAACGCCGAAACAGACGCGCACATCGTGTTCGACCGCGTGAGCTTTTCTTATAAGGGCGCCGGCAACGACCTGACCGACATCAGCTTCGCGGTGCCGCGCGGCGGCTCGCTCGGCATCATCGGCGCCACCGGCAGCGGCAAATCCACTGTCGTGCGGCTGCTGCAGCGCTTCTACGACGTAGGCGCCGGCAGCGTGCGCATCAACGGACGGGACGTCCGCACCATCCCGCGCGAAACGCTTTCCGCTATGTTCGGCGCGGCGATGCAGAACGATTTTCTGTATTCCGATACGATTGAAGAAAACATTCGCTTCGGCCGCGCGCTGACGCACGAACAGATCGTCGAAGCGGCCAAGACCGCGCAGGCCGACGACTTCATCACCGCGTTCCCCGAGGGCTACGGCCACCTGCTCTCGCAGAAGGGCACCAACGTTTCCGGCGGCCAGAAGCAGCGCATCCTCATCGCGCGCGCCTTGGCGGCGCGGCCGGAAATCCTTGTGCTGGACGACAGCTCGTCCGCGCTCGATTACAAGACCGACGCCTGCCTGCGCCGCGCGCTTGCGGAAAAGATGCAGGGGACGACCATCGTCACCGTCGCGCAGCGCGTCAGCTCGGTTAAGGACTGCGACGTAATTCTCGTACTCGAGGAGGGCCGGATCATCGGCTTGGGCAGCCATGAAGAGCTGATGAAGCGCTGCAGCGAATACCGGGAAATCAGCGATTCGCAGATGGGAGGTGCTCTCGTTGAATAAGGGCGGACCGGCGCGCGACATACGCGCCAACGGACCCGCGCCGGCGGGACCCGTAAAAAAGCTCGACCGCAGGACGCGGAAGGGGCTTATGCTCCGGCTCGGCGGCTACATTCTGCAATACTGGCCGCTGTTTCTGCTGGCCGTTCTGCTGACGCTCGCCTCCAACCAGCTCTCGCTGATGGGTCCGAAGTATTCGGGCGACGCCATCGACGCCATCGCGGCCGAAAGCGGCGTCCACTTCGACGCGGTTTGGGAAAACGTCGGCCGGATGCTGGTCTGCTACGCCGCTTCGGCCATCCTGTCCTATCTGCTGGCCATCCTAATGATCCGGCTCAGCCAGCGCATCGTCTACACGATGCGGAAGCAGCTTTTTGAAAAGCTCACCTCGCTGCCGGTCAGCTATTTCGACACGCACACCACCGGCGACATCATCAGCCGCATTTCCTATGACATCGACACCGTCAACGCGTCGCTTTCGCAGGATTTGGTGCAGGTGATGACGAGCATCTACACCGTCATCGGCTCGCTGGTCTTTATGTGGCAGATTTCCCGGCCGCTGATTGCCGTGTTCGCCATCACGGTGCCGGCCTCGATTTTCTTCACGCGGTTCCGCTCCAAACGCGTGCGGCCCCTGTTCCATATGCGTTCCCAAAAGCTCGGCGAGCTCAACGGCTACGCGGAGGAGATGCTGTCCGGCGGCTCGACCATCCGCGCCTACGGCCGTGAGGACGAGATCAGCAAACGCTTCGCCGAGCGCAACCGCGAAGCGATGGACGCGTATTACAACGCCGAATACTACGGCGCCGCGCTCGGGCCGTCGGTCAACTTTATCAACAACCTGTCTATTTCCCTGGTAATGATTTTCGGCGGAATGCTGTATATGTTTTCCCAAAGCGGCGCGGCAGCCCCCGGCTCGCTGTTCTTCATCACGCTCGGCGGCGTGGCGCAGTTCGTGCAGTACTCGCGCAAATTTGCCGGCCCGATCAACGAATTCGCCAACATCCTCAACGAGTTTCAATCGGCGTTCGCCGCGGCGGAACGCATCTTCCGCATCATCGACGAGCAGCCCGAGGCCGCCGACGCGCCCGGCGCGCTTGAGCTGTCGAACGTGCAGGGCAGGGTAGAGGTGGAAAACGTCGACTTCGGCTATACGCCCGAGAAGCCCATCCTAAAAGCGCTTTCGGTCAACGCCAAGCCCGGCCAGACGATCGCCATCGTCGGCCCGACCGGCGCGGGGAAGACGACCATCATCAACCTGCTGATGCGCTTTTATGACGTCAACAGCGGCCGCATTCTGGTCGACGGGAATGAAATCCGCGACGTCCGGCGCGATTCGCTGCGCCGCGCGTATACGATGGTTCTGCAGGACACCTGGCTTTTCTGCGGCACGATTTTTGATAACATCGTCTACGGACGCGAGAACGCGACGATGGAGGAGGTGCGCGCGGCGGCGAAATCCGCACGGATCGATTCGTACATCGAGCGGCTGCCGGACGGATACAATACGATGCTTTCCGACGACGGCGTGAACATCTCCAAGGGCCAGCGGCAGCTCATCACCATCGCACGCGCAATGCTGTCGGACACGAGCATGCTCATTTTGGACGAAGCGACGAGCAACGTCGATTCGCGGACGGAAATCAAAATCCAGCAGGCGATGAACGAGCTGATGCGCGGACGCACCTGCTTCGTGATCGCGCACCGGCTGTCCACCGTGCAGGACGCCGACCTGATTCTCGTCCTCAAGGACGGGCGCGTGATCGAAAGCGGCACGCATGACGAGCTGGTGAAGCTCGGCGGCTTCTACGGCTCGCTGTACAATTCCCAATTTGAATAAACGCTCATTTGAAAACGCCGCCGCTTAGCCGGCGCAACCGCTCGGTTGATGGGCAGGCTCGCCGTCCGGCTTTCGACTGCATCTTAAAGTGCTCAGGGCCTTTTAGGTTCTATGGTGCCTAATGCACCCGAAACATAACAAGAAAAAAACGCCGGAGAAAGCATTCGCTTCTCCGGCGTTGTTTTTTTATCCAGCGCGCCATTATGCGGCTTCTTCGGTTTCGTCGACGGCCTTTTCGTTGACCCTCACGGTTATCTCGTGCGCCATCAGGTCGTCCGCGTTGGTGACGGTGATCGAAAGGTTCTCATAATCGAAGGCATACCCCTGTGCGGGGATGCTGCCGATGAGCTCGGTCATCCAGCCGTTGACGGTCGTCGCTTCGACCTCCTCCGCCGGCTCCAGATCAAAGAACTCAAAGAAATCCTCGATATTGGTCGAGCAGAGGACGCGGTAGGTGCTCTCGTCAAGCTGTACGATATCCTCGACGGCCTCGTCCCGCTCGTCCCAGATCTCGCCGACGATTTCCTCGAGAATGTCCTCCATCGTGACGATGCCGGCCGTTTCGCCGTATTCGTTGACCACCACCACGATGTGATTATGTTCCTTCTGCATCTCCTTGAACAGAACGTCCAGATGCGCCGTCGTCGGGACAAAGGTCGGCGCAAACATCACGTCCTCCAGCTTGAAGCCGGAGCGTGTATGCTTGAGCAGGTAATCGCGGGTGTGCAGGATGCCGATGATGTTGTCTTTGCTGTCGGCGTAAACGGGGATACGGGAATACCCTTCCGCCTCGATCGTCGCGAGGATTTCATCGCTGCCCGCATCCTGCGGTATGAGCACGATGGACCTGCGCGGGGTCATAACGTCCTCGGCGGTCATTCCGTCGAGCTTGAAAACATTTTTGATGTATTCAATATCATTCTCATTCAAACTTCCTTCGTCGGCGCCCGCGTCCAGCATCAGGACGATGTCCTCCTCCGAAACCGGCTCGTCTTTCTCGTGCGGGTCGATGCCGAACAGGCGGAGCACGCCGTTGGCCGACACGGTCAGCAGCCAGATGATCGGCTTGAGCACGACCGCAAGGCCCGAAATCGTCCCGCACACCGCTTCGGCCAGCTTATCCTTATGTTTCATCGCCACGCGCTTGGGCACAAGCTCGCCGAACACGAGGGTGAAGAAGGAAAGGATCAGCGTAATCACGATGACCGCGGCGGTGTTGACCGCGCCGATATGCGCGTCGGAGATGGCAAACGTCTCTACGATAAAGCCGGACAGCTTTTCCGCAAAGTTGTCGGCCGCAAATGCGGAGCCCAAAAAGCCCGCGAGGGTAATGCCGATCTGGATGGTGGACAGGAAGCGCGTCGGCTCCTCTATCATTTTCAGCATCTTGACGGCTTTCTTGTCGCCGTCCTCGGCTCTGGCCTTTACTTTCTTTTCATTCAGAGAGATGACCGCGATTTCCGTCGCGGCGAAGAAAGCGTTTAACAGAATGAGTATAAGCTGCAAAAGCAATTGTCGAACGATGTCAGACATAAATAAAGCCTCCAATAAGAATCATAAATGTGCTTTGCCCTTTGCGGGCGTCAGTTCAAATCCACCACGCAGCGGTGCAGTCTGACCAAAACACATTTACCGTATCTTAAAGGCTTTTGAGCAGCATTACACATACTACTTCGGGGAAGCGGATCCACAGAACCATCTCCTTTCTATTTTAATTAAATTTTATAATAGCACAAAAATACCGTTTTGTCAATATGCTGTTGCTTGCCGCCGAGGTTTTTACATTTTCATGTATTTTCCCATAATAAAATGCGCCGGAGACCGTATGTCTCCGGCGCCGTAAAAGCGGCCTCCGCAGCACCCGCTTCCGCGCGCTCCATTGTCTCCCGGCGCTGCACCGCGCCAACCGACGGCATCACACCCGCCCAAGCAGAACACCGCGTCGGCGCTTTTTCGCGGAAATCCCAAAAGCGGCCGGCTTTGGTATGCCGCGCGCCGAATCCCGCACAAAACCAAGTCTGGATATTTCTTGCGCTCCAAACGGGCGACAGGCCAAACGGCACGGCGGTCGTTCAATGGGCGGGGCAGGGGTGTTGGCTTCCTTATATACGCCTATACGCGCTCCCCGATGCGGAATTCTCCGAAATACGCCGGCAGATGGAAAGAGGGCTCGGGGTTCTCAATCGGCGACCAGCAGCCGAAATGCGGGGAAGCGGTCTCGTCGCCGCACTTATAGAAATTGCCGCGGAAGGCGCCGCCGCACGTCAGCCGGCAGCCGTCGAAGCAGTCGCGGATGAAATCCTCGGTGAACAGCGTTTCCACGCTCCAGAACCCGTCGCCGCGTTCGGCGCGGACGACGGGCAGGGCGGCGGTCAGGTCCGCGACCATCCGTTTGTCCGCCTTATTCGTGCGGACCGACGCCAGATATGCGCCGTTGGCGTTCATCTCAAAGTTCATATACTTCTGCGAATGCGCATCAAACGAGGCGAAGAACTCCAGACAGCTATCCTTGTAGACCGGGTCGCCATTGGCGGCGTAGACCGCCTTCGGGTCGCATTCCCAAGCGGTCAGACGGACTGCCAGGCCCCTGCCGGGCAGGAACGCGCACTGCCCGTAAGCGCGCGGCCGGTAATCGCCGCCCCAAGGGTAGCATTCGATCGGCGCTTTTTCAATCGTCGGCCAGTCGGGCGATTCACAGCAGACGACACGATAAGTACGCATTATTTTTTTGATTCCTTTCTGCGCAGCAGCACGGCCAGCGCGACGGCCAGCGACAGCAGGATCACCGCCGCGGCAAGGACGACGCCGCCCCACCAGGTCGGCTCGCTGAGGAACTTGCCGATTTCCTCAAACGCGTACTGCCCCGTCGGGATTATCGCAAACACAAGCGTGGCCACGATGACGAGAGCGGCGCAGAGCAGCTTCATAAAGCGGTAAGAGGTGGTCAGCTTGTCGATGAGCTTCGCCTGCGCGCCGATGACCTCGTTCTGCTTGCGGTAGATGGTGTCATATTCGTTGAGCTTGTTTTCGACAAGGGACTTCGTTTCGGCCACCAGCGCATCGCGCACGGTTTCCTGCCACGAAGCGAACATCTCGGTTTTGATCGACTGCACGGACTCGTCGATTTTGTCCGCCAGCAGCCGGTCGATGGCTTTGGCTTCCTCGTTGGCCTTCTGCATATCCGCAATGACGGCAAGCTGCTTATCGCGCAGCTCCAGCTCCTGCTGCTTGAGCTCCTGCTGCGCCTCGCGCGATTCCATCAGGTGCTTTTCCAGCAGCGTGATCTTGAAATTGGCGGTTTCGTTTTCGGCAATGGCGTCGAATTCCTTCTTTGCGCTCTGAATCTTATCGTTGCTCTCCACGCACATATCCTCCCATCTGTTTTTTATCATTCTACCATATCCGAAGCAAATTTGTCAATCCGAAAGGAAAAATAAACCCAAATACCTCTTGCATTTCTGCAAAATATTTTGTATAATGCTATTCGGGCTTAGATTTGCCTGCGAGCCGTTTGCGGAGAAAGGATGGCGCATAGACTGTGTACGAGGGCATGCCCAAAGAAATCATACAGTTCCTTTCTTACAAGGAGACGGTGCAGAACCGTTCGCCGCTGACCGTGGCGGAATACGCCAACGACCTGCGCACCTTTTTCCGGTATATGAAAGCGAAGCGGAACAACCTGCGCGCGGAGGACATCGACGGGCTGGAGATCGACGACATCGACAAGGCGTTCATCGTCAGCGTCACGGAGGCGGACATCTATGAATTTCTGCTTTACCTCGCCCATGACCGCCGCAACAACCCGCGCACCCGCGCGCGGAAGCTTTCCTCGCTGCGGGCGTTCTTCAAATATCACACGCACAAAACCCGCATTCTGGATAAGGACCCGGCGGAATACATCGACACGCCGCAATTCCGCACGGGTGAACCCAAGTATCTGAGTCTGGACGAAAGCATGGAGCTGATCGACTCGGTGCAGAAAACCGACTACGCCTATGCGCGCAACCACGCGATTCTCACGCTGTTTCTCAATTGCGGCATACGGCTTTCCGAGTTGGTCGGCATCAGCCTTTCGGACATTTCCCCGGATATGAAAAAAATGACCGTCACCGGCAAGGGCTCGAAAATGCGGACGATCTACCTCAACACCGCCTGCCGCAATGCGCTCAAGGCTTACCTTGAGGTCCGGCAGTCCTCCGTGCATGTGCGGATCACCGACCCGAACGCGCTGTTTCTCAGCAGCCGCGGCAATCGCATTTCCAACAAAACCGTGCAATGGATGGTGAAAAAGCAGCTCGCACAAATCGGTCTTGGGCAGGGGTATTCCACGCACAAGCTGCGCCACACGGCGGCCACGCTGATGTATAACGAGGGCAACGTCGACGTGCGCGCTCTCAAGGACATCCTCGGCCATGAACAGCTCAACACCACGCAGATTTACACCCATGTCTCCGACAAAAAGCTGGAGGCGGCGATGGAAGCCAATCCGCTGGCCAAGAAGAAGTAAAAGGAACAGCAAACGACAATGCTTGAACAAACGATCAAAATCAAAAGCTACGACGTACACCCGAACGGGGTGGTCAAAATCTCCGCGCTGCAGAAATATATGCAGCAAATCGCGCGGGAGGACAGCGATTCCTACGGTGCCACCTACGCCAAGATGCGCGAAGCGAACATGGTGTTCGTCATCACGCGGCTGGCCGTGGAATTCGAGCGGCCGCTGCGCGACGAGGACATTGTGACCATCCGTACAATCAACAATCGGCTGGAGGGCGCTTCGTTCGTCCGTGAATTTCTGTTTTTCTCCGGCGGCGAGCAGGTCGCTGCGGCGACGACGCTGTGGGCGCTGCTGGATTTTGAAAAGCGCTCGATCCTCCGTCCCTCGGCGCTGCCGTTCACAATACCGGCGCTCAATCTTCCCGTTCCGGGCATTCCCGTGCAAAAACGGCTGACAGAACGGGGTACGATTCTGACGCCGTCCGGCGAGCGCTATGTGGCGTTTTCCGATTTGGACGAAAACAACCATCTCAACAACGCGTATTACTCGGACATCATCGCCGATTTTGCGCCCGTGTCTCTGTACGACCACTGGATCAGTGGCCTGCAGATCGCGTTTCTCTCGGAGGCGCGGCTGGGCGACACGCTGGCCGTCGGCTTGCAGGAACGCGAGAGCGGCTTTCTGCTGACGGCACGCAACGGCCGCACCGGCGCCAACTGCTTCGAAGCGCAGGCGACGGTTTCGGCGCTGTGACGGCCAAGCGCGGCAGCGATGCAAACAAAAGGCATGAAAGACGATAAGCAGTCGGCCATACCGTCGATCGAAACGGAAATCCTTACGGTGTTAGACCCCGCGCAGCGCGAAAACGCACTCGCCTTTACCGCCTATCTGCGGGAGAACGGACTGACGCCGCGGCGATGGTTCGGCCCGGGCTTTTGGATCGTCCCGTCGGAAAACGGGAATCTGTTCGGCATCCATTTTTACGGCTTGAATCCGAAAGCGAACAATCGTGGATGGGTGCTTTGGTTCTTCGCCGGCCCGTACAGCGGCAGCAAGGATCAAGAACTGGCCGAATTTGTGTGGGCGCACGTCGGGCGATGCGTAAAATGCGACCCCGCCTGCGCTTCGCAGGGAGTGGATATGTCCTTTTTCGGCCGGCCATTTACCAAAGTATGCTACCAGTTTCCCGTCCGCGTCGACAATCCCGACCGCGGCGAGACGGAAAAAGTAAAAAAGCTGATTGACTTCTGGAAAGGCGCGGCGGCGAACAGCCGCGGCCTGCATGTACACTGAGCAAAGGAAGGGGGCGCGGCGGATGTCGGGCAAACGGGTGATCTCCACAAACAAAAAGGCCTATCACGAATACTTTGTCGAGGAAACGCTGGAGGCCGGCATCGAGCTGGCCGGCACCGAGGTCAAGGCGCTGCGGCAGGGCTCCGTCAACCTGAAGGACTGCTACTGCCGCATCATCGACGGCGAGATTTATGTGCTCGGAATGCATATCAGCCCGTATGAAAAGGGGAATATATTCAACAGGGACCCGCTGCGCGACCGCCGGCTGCTCCTGCACAAAAAGGAGACGCTGCGCCTGTTCGGGCTGGTAGGGCAGAAGGGCTACGCAATCATCCCGCTGTCGCTCTATTTTTCCGGCAAATGGGTCAAGGTGGAGCTTGGGCTTTGCAAGGGCAAAAAGCTGTACGATAAACGCGAGACAATGGCGAAAAAAGACGCCGAGCGCGAAATAGAACGCGCGGCAAGAGAGAAGTTTTAATATGGGGGCGTAAAGGTTTCGACGGGGATTCTGAGATACGGTAAGCGAGCAGAAGCGCATATCTTCTATAAAATGTGCAAATTCAAATTAAACTCTAACAACAATAGAGCTTTAGCGGCCTAACGCCGCCGTCATACCGAAGAGGACTACGGCTTCGGATATGGCGCGACACAGTAGTGAACGTGAACGGGACTAAGCTTTGCGTCCCGGCATGAACTTATGAAGCTACCCGACCCGGCAGCCTTCCGTTCGGCGGCCGGAGAGGGGAATGCAAACGAACGGATACGCTCGTAGAAAGCTGTGTCAAGGGGTTTTCGGACAGGAGTTCGATTCTCCTCGCCTCCACCAATCGGGTATTGGACGAACACCTACTTTTTTGCAGGCGGTTTCGCCGTTAAATGTTCGCTCTGATACCAAACAGAAAACACCGCTTTAGATTGATTTCTAAGGCGGTGTTTTGTTATGCCTAAAAATCGGCACATTGGTGCTTTCTCTTTTTCTTTTGTAAAATGAAGGTACAATAAAATGCAGGAGGAAAACACTATGGCAAAATCATTATTTAAACAGATGGGCGGTACATACACTCAGGTAGGAAATTATCTCCTTCCAAACTTGATGCTACCCGAAGAAGAACGGGAGCCTATCGGCATTTGGGGACAGCGGCACGTACAGCACTTAAAGCAGCATCACAAAGTTCTGTATATGAATTTGCTGACAAGTGGTAAACTGATCAACTACCTTGCCGATATTGATGAGCAGGCAAAAGATATGTTTTCTCGGCTCGTAAAAGAAATGGCTATAAGGCAAGGTGTAACCGAGCAGTTAAAGGCAGCCGACCAAATGGCGTGGGTTGGCAAAATGAATAATATCCGCAACCAAGCAACCGAAATTGTTAATCAGGAGCTGATTTATGTATGAGAAAACGAAAATACTATTTGCGGCTCACCAACACAGAACATCGCTTTATCATTCAATGTCTGCTTGAATATAGAAACAAACTCATATCACAAGGCAAATATACTGATGGGGTCGATGAACTCATAATCAAATACACGAAATAGCAACAGGCACGGGAGTTTAATATCTCGTGCCTGTTGCTATTTCTATTCTGTATATTTTTTATTTGAGTCTTGCAGGATTTCGAAAACAGAATCACTTCTAAATCCAAATGTAGCTCCTAATTCATCGGCAATCAGCGAGTGTGCCAAATCATCAAAACTCACTTTAGGGAAATCTTTTAAATATGAAATTTTACCCCGATTTATTTCTTTATGTGCATACGGAATATTATATTTCTGAATATAATTTATATATTCCTTGCCGTCAAATACAACCACAGTATCTCCGGCATTTTCAATCTCAAAACAAAAGGCGTAATCTTTTTCTTTCAATTTATATTGTTTGGCAACATCTGAAAAAAGGCACATTCCAAAGAACAGAGCATTGAATACATCAGATCCACTTGCCAATTGAAAACTTTCCACTTGTTCTTCATTATAACCTAATTCGGTAAAAATACTTATATATTCATCTTTTCTACTACCATTTGAAAGTCCAATCGGAACTGTGATTTTACAAGACCAATCATAAAACAATTCAAAAACAAATGTACCCGAATTAGAAGAAGGCAGGATAAATTTCTGCATAAAGATTATGGAACGCATAGAATAACTTATGTGTTCAAAAATATTATGCTTAGATTTGATAAACTCGATAACTTTATCTCTATTTGCATATACATTGAAAAAAGAACTCTTTTTAGAACTAATATTCTTTAGATATATATTGGCGATAGGATACGTTACCTTTCGCTGCAAAAGATTGTTATAGGAGTAGTAGAAATCTCTTTTGCAAAAGTCATCAATCTCCTTTTTATAAATTCTTGAACGCTCATAAAGATATTCGATATTTCCCCTATCAGCAGCCTTAATTGGTTCTTTACTACTTCCGCTTCGAACATATACACTGCCATTGCAAACATAGGGGGCGTTTTGACCTTCATAAACATAAATAATTAAAACACCGGATTGCTTATCATTAGGCATTGTTAAAAAGCGAGTAGAAAATTCAGGCATAGGAGAAATGCGAGATGCGATTTTGCCGACACGCTGACTATAATCTTGCTTCTTAATTGGTTTAATTTCTTTTGTCTTATCATCAATACCAACAATCAGCCAACCACCTTCAGAATTTGAAAAAGAGGCAATTTCTTTAGCTAATTGCGCTTTCCCGCCATCTTCAAGTAAAAGTTTATATTCGACGTGATGTCCTTCGTCGCATTCAATAAGCTGTTCAATATGAGAAAATTTAATTTTTTCAATTGTCAATGGACGACCTTTGCTGTCAAAAAATGGAGAGTACATTTTAGACCTCCCAAACCGTTTCGTCGCCGCAGATGTTGCGAATCTTTAGGCGAAGCGGTTTCTTTTCGCTGCGAATGCGACCGTCCCAAAATTTTTGGGTTTTATTGCCATTGACGATGACATAACCATTTTTATCAATCTTGATTTCACTATTGGAGTGCCATTCGCCCTCGATAGAGGTGCAGTCAACAGACAGAAACTCAATCAGTTCCAAGCCATCTTCACTGATTTCAATGGGTTTGAGGTTCTTTTTGGCATTGAAGATGTTTTTGTTATTGAATTCAAGGATTTTACCCTGAACACGATCACTTGCGAATTTATCAACAGTAATCGCCCATCCGCCGAGAAGATCTTCGTGAGTTTCTTCGGCGTGGAACTCGGCATAGTCCTCGATTACGACATCATCAAGAACTGCTTTTAGGTCACGAAGTTCAATTTCGACAGTGGTGCTGTCATCCTCGGAGATAAATTTACGGATTTCTTCCTCGCTGGTAATATCCACATAGTAAACAATAACCTTTTTGATGTTGCCGTCCAAATCGGGAATTGCCTGATGGATAATTCGGTTCATCGTAACTTTATCAAGTAATTTCGATGCGCTATCCATCAAATTAGGAACATATACAGGCACAGTTCCAAGCTTGCTATCGGAAACAGCACCCTCCCAGAAGGAGTCAAGAGAGTCTTCGTTCTTGAGTCCCGGAATGAGGGTTTTGATTTTATCCATCGTTTGTACGGGATTGCGGTAAAGCTGAACACCGTCTTTGATTTCCAACACATCAAAACTTGCACCGTTAGCAACCAAACGGTCACGGGTGGTTTGAATAGAATTGATGCCAATATCGCAGTGAATAAACCTTCTGCCGAGTTTGTTAGCTACCGCAGCAGTTACACCGCTACCACCGAAAAAGTCAGCTATAAGCATACCTGAATTAGAATGCATATTTACTATTCTAGTAAGCAAAGCTTCAGATTTTTGGGTTGAATAATCCAGTTTTTCAGGATCTGTTGGGCTGGTGATCTTAGGAACATCTGTCCACCAATCGTTAATAGGTGTACCTTCTGCACGTAATTCTGCGTTTTCACCTTTAACCTGAGTACGACCTCTTTGCAAAGTTCCTTCCGAATATGGTCTATATTCAACATTAAATATCCACTGATTATCCCATTCATCGGAGCCTGACCCCATAGAGTACCAAAACAGTGTATCGTGTTTATGAGGCATTTCGTGCTTAGGAGTTCCTCCACCACTATAGCACCATACTGCTTCATTTCTAAAGCGGTCTTCACCGAAGATTTCATCCATAAGTATTTTTACATAGTGTCCGATATGCCAATCTAAATGAACATAGATAGATGCGGTTTCACTCATAACGGACTTAATCGCCATCAAATTTTCCCACATCCAGTTGAGGTACTTTTCTTTCTCCCAAACATCGCCGTACATCTTTTCCTCAAAGGCTTTCAGCTCGTCAATATCCAGTTCTTCTTCAGCTTTCGCTGTAGCTTCAGCCACCTTGGGATTACGGCGGATATAGACCTTCTTTGCATAATCTGCACCGGAAGCAAAGGGAGGGTCAATATATACCAAATCGACCTTGACACCTTGCTCTTTCAGATATGCACAGGCAGAAACACACTCGCCACGGATAACCATATTACCGTCAGCATTTTCGCCTACGGTTTCCTGCTTTTCTACTTCATACAAAGGCATACCACGTTCCAAAACCATAGCGGTTTCGTTAGCGCCTCTGTATTTCAGAATTCTATTAAAGTTTTGGAGAACGGCTTGTCCTTCCACCGGCTCCGGTATAAACGGTACATATTTAATTGGCATTATATTTCCCTCCAAAATTCATCTGTAACAAAGCCGAGTAAACTTCTTACTGACTCTTGCAAAGCGAGCAGTTCGTTACGCAAATCTTCAAGATTTAAGGTTAGTTCACTGTCGTTACGCATTATAAGAAGCGTTCTTTTGAGTAAATTACAAAGTATATGGATGGATTTTTTTATTAGTAGTTAATGCTGTAACCACATCAGCGTCTGTGTCAGTATCAATAAGATTAAACCCTCCAACACCACAATGCTTTTTTATTATCTTTTGATTATGTTCATCAATATGCTCAATTGTATTGCGTATTTTCTTATCGCTTAAAATTGGGTATTTAGTCTTACTGAAATCGAAGTTTCTGATGTTAGCATTCTTTCTCTCAAGAATTAGTCCTGCATCAGAATCTTTAACATCAAAGCGGTTTGCAATCTGTCCTATTGAGAAAATCAAATGGTCACAATAATAGTGATAATATTGATATTTATTCTTCAGCAAGCCCAAATTACATATTGTTCTATTTAGTATATTTTCTATTGAAAATAACGCACATATGATTTGAAAATCCAAATAATAGCCAGATTCAACCTCAAAAGGCTTGTCCTCATCGTCGGAGTAAACTCCCGGTGCAATCATTGTCATTTGATTCACTCCCTGTTTAGAAATTATCAAAAAATGTAATTAACTTTTTATGGGTCAACTTAATCCGGTCACTTTCTGACAAAGTATCCTCTAAATATAAATACTCAAAGCGGTTGTAGCCAAACTTCTGATTATTCTGTTTGGTGAACTCTGTTTCCATAAAGCTACGCTTTTCTTTGAACGTGGGGTCATTGGCATAAATTTTACCCTTGGTTTCAACGATAATAGCTTTATGAATTTTGCCGTCCTTGCGTTTGATGATCAAAAAGTCCGGCGTGTACATACCGATATATTTCCACTTGCCAGCCGTACGGCTATAACACTTGATTTTGAACTCGGTCAAAGCACGATCACCGTTATAGTAGACTTCCAAGTCAAGCTTTGCTGTTTCGTTCAGTTTTAAAACTTCATCCAAGAAGGTCTGTTCAAACGAACTATCCGTATGATACGGCAGATAGTGGAAGGAACGATTCTTATGCGGATGGGAAGTAACTTTTGCTTTCAGCATATCCACGATTTTGGTATCGCCCATTTCCTCGGCAAGGGTAATCATCTGCTGTGTCTTTGCATCAGCTTTCAACTTACCTTTATCATCCAAAACAATGTTGTCAGCAACTGTCTGAGAGGGGAAGAAATCTTCCAGTGCATCTGTGGTTACGCTCTCGGTGAAGTTCGCAATGTTTAAAAGGCTGGCTTCATCGGGAATTAGTTCCTCCACCGTAGTAAAGTCACGCTTTTTGTAGAAGGCTTTGCGGATATTAGCTTCAATCTGCTTTTTGTTATACAAAGAGCTGTAATAACGGGAGCCGTCTTTCTCATAGGTAATTTTATCAAACACCTGTCGGAGCACCGCTTCTTGAGAATTAAGAGCAGACATATTCACAAAACCGAAGCCGTCTTTCCCAATACCGTACAGCCACGCAGTAAAGGTGGCGGGGGTTGTGCCTCTTTCTTCTGCGACCACTTCAATCTTTTCGGTTTCCATTGTTAAATCGGTAGTTTTGACGATGTTTTCAAATTTAGCACCAACAGTAGCATTTTGAATAGCGACTTCTTTATCTACCGTTTCATCTACCGTGATCGTATCGTAGCGGATTTTGAGTTGGTAGTAGTCAATCTTCGGTAGCTTCAAATATGCCATACGGTTGTATCTCTTAATGACAGTTTTGCTATTATCCGCAGAGGAAAACTCCTTCAAAGAGATATGCTGTTGTTGCATAAGCTGAGAATTGAGTTTTTCTGCGTTGTCATCATTTAAGTAAATTAGAGCTGTTTCGGGCATACCTTTTTCTACCTGACGCAAACAACGGCAGGAGGTCTGTAACACCATATTCTTGGGACAGTCGCCCTCTTGCGAAAGGATAATACCCGTAAGGCTGCGACAATCCCAACCCTCTTTGCCAATCTGCACAAGTAATACCACACGGATTTTAGAAATAGAATTGTCGAGAGTATCAAATTCAAGCTGACTATCAGTGGGCTGGGGATATTGCTTGTTACCCTTGTGGAATTTCAAAATGGCATCACTGGTCAACCCATATTCCGTGAGAATACGGGACACTAAAGGATATACTAATTCTTCGCACTTTTCAATCGTACCACAATAGATACCAAGTTTTGCGGTTAAGCCGCCATCGTACACAGTATCTTTATAGTTATTAAGAAATTCACGGACGCCGGCTTCAATAATAGTTGCACTATCAGCCACATCAGATATTTTAACTGTTGGCTTTTTTAGAAAATTTCCAACACCCTTAATGAGCGGATAGTAATGCACCACATTGGAGATTTCGGAAGAACCTACAGAGAGTTTGTCCGTTACGGCAATCTTTTCTGCCTTTTCCAAATAAGGTGTGCCGGAAAAACCGATGACGGAATTGACCGTTCGGTTAACCATCCACTTATTTACTACTGCACGAAGTTTGATTTCATCGCTTACAGCGTGATGCACTTCGTCAATAAATATGGAAAGCGAAGGCAGCTTGCCAATGAGATTACGCAACTCGTTGGCTTGTCTGTCTTTTTCGTCGCCGCTTTCTTCTAAGAAAGAAATTTGCCCAGATTTTTCCTCAATTCTATCAAGAATTACCTTTTCAGCGTTTGTAACGGCTACTAAACCAAAAAGTTCAGAAAGCGGCTGATGATTTGCGATCTTCTGCACATTAGGATTCTTTGTTTTGTTAGATTTGTTTGCAGTTTTGCCTTGATCTAATACCTCAAAGATGATTTTACGCTTCACATCACTTGATGCAGGTTCGGGAATTACCCAAGCGGGATTAAATTTCTGAATCGTTCTCAAACTAGGGACAACGGAAGATTTTAATCCCGAAGGAGCAAAAATGATAAAGTTATGCGCAAAGGCGGGATTATGCGGTTCCATTCCTGCAAAGTACAAGTCAAGATAGATGAATGCCGCCATCAAATAGGTTTTTCCGGCGCCCATAGGTAAGCTGAAAAGGTAATCTGTATAGGAAACTCCGTAGAAGGCATCTGCAAAGAACTTGTCGTAGTCAATGCTTTCAGGTTCTTTTTTGATTTGCTTTCCCAATTTTTCGGATACCTGTTCGCCAGCATCATTCTTAAGGCACGCATATTCATATAATGCCGCAGCAGCAGGGTTTGCCTCTAAATATTCACGAACGGAGTTCGCCACCTCAATGTCATTAAGGTTTAGGTTGTTAAAAGCTCCGTGAGAGAACAGAAAAGCAAGCGGTCTGTTTTCACAGCCGATTTTTAAGAATAAATATGTTTTGATTGCCTCGATCTGCGCATCACGCATATGATCGGCTGTTACCATATAATTCACAAGAGAGTTGACAGTGCAATACTTTGATGCAAACCATCTGTCCCTTGCGGTTAAAATCATTTTGTAGAACATTCTGCTCCTCCGGTAGATAATTAGTTGTTTTCCCTCAACTACCGACAAATTTTGCACTCACAGTGCCAACGGGGTATGGCTTGAGGAAAAGATGCTTGTGGGATAATAACGCTTTACGCTTTTAATATATCCTCGTAGGTAACGAGCGTTACGTTGCCCATCTCGTTTGCTCTGTCGATACAGCCTTTGGTAAAGCCGGTTTTGGCAAAGAGATAAAAATGCGTTTTTTTGTAGCTGAACAAGGTGCTACGCTCTACGAGCGTTTCAAGAACGCCAAGATCAACCTTTTCGTTTGTCCATTTGCACTCGCCGAATAAAGCTGAATCTTTATCCGTTCCCATAATGTCGATTTCTTCTTGGGATTTCGTTTTGGGGTTTGCTCCCCACCAACGGCCGAGATCGGTAAAGTTCACCGCACACTTGCCTTCAAGAAGCAGCTTCCAAAGGTACTGTTTACAAATGTCCTCGAAAACACTACCCATATATGATGGGATTTCAGGAGCAATACGGCTGTATGCCAAGTCAACTGCTCCACGAGAAATGATGGATGTATTCTCCGGCACAAAGCGATACCAAAAACGAAACATATTATCCTCGATAGAGTAAATCGTCTTGCGAGTGGACTTTTCACCGTAAGGCGATTCTTTTTTTACAATACCGAGCGTAATCAGGTTCTTGATATAGGTTGCACACACGCTGGTATCTTCGTCAATTTTATTAGAGATTTCGTTCATTTTAGATGAGCCGGTAGCAATAGCGGTAATAACCGCATTATAAATGGCAGGCTCACGCACCTCTTGCTTTAAGAGGTTGTTTGGTTCTTCAAATATAGACGATGAGGGATTCAGGTGCGTGTTTTTTATGTTTTCTTCAATGGAAAGGGTATCATCAAGCTGCATCAGATACTGGGGTGTTCCGCCAACAACACCATAAGCCAAAGCCTTATCCACGTCGGAGAAATTTTTAAAATAACGGCAAGCCTCTAAAAATTCAAAGGGCTTAATTTTGAACTGTGCCGTCCTTCTACCGTAAAGAGGTGCTTTATAAGTGAGTACGTGGTCTTTCATATACGACATAGAAGAACCGCAAAGAATTAAGAACAGCTTTGATGTGTCCTTGTTCTTATCAATCAAAAGCTGAAGCGTGGAAGCAAGGCTTTTAGATGCACGGGCAACATAAGGGTACTCGTCAATTACAAGCACAATCCTTTTGGTCTTGGCAAGTTCAAAAACGTGTTCAAGCGCCATCTGGAAGCTATTAAAGGAAGCACCCGAAGCGATACCTGTATTATATTCCATAATGCATCTTGAAAAGTTATCAAGGTTTTGTTTTGCATTGGTTTCAACGCCTGTAAAAAAAATATTATCCTTATCCTTTACAAATTCGTTGATGAGGGCAGTTTTACCCACACGGCGGCGACCGTAAATAACGGCAAACTCAAATTTATCGGAATTATAGAGCTTATTTAGTGTATTAAGCTCGTTTTCTCTTCCTATGAACATAGGTGTACCTCCCTATATATAGAAAATTCGTACTTTACGATTTACTTAATTATACTCCACAATAAAATAATAGTCAATAACTTTTTGAAAATTTACTTTATTGTGATTTACTAAAGTTCAAAATACTATAAAAACAGCAGGGCAATTTCAATAAGAGAGTTTTTTGGGATAATGAAATATGATATAATATTTTAAGATTTATAGGAACAAAATATAATTTTTGTGTCGTTTAATAAATAGAGAGGTTAGCTCTCCGGAAAGGAGGCATAAAATATGCCGATATTATTGAAAAGACGAAACGGCGAGATTACACCATTTCGCAATGCGGACTTCATCCCTGCATTCTATTTTATTCCGAAATCCATTTTGGATAGGTGCGGTTCTGAACTGAACAGCATTCCACGCAATCCGAGAAAGATATTGCAAAGCTGGGACGCAATCGCTATGGTGGAAAGCGATTTGTTTCTGCTTGCCATCATTGACGCTTTTGCATTTATGGTTTGGCCCTTTATGGGGCTTGGGGCAAAGCGTGAAATCTATTCCGGTTATGAGCCGTCTTGGATTTTTGCCCACGCAGCACCATACTGGATTCAGGAATTGCAGGATGAAAAGATTCTTCCGACAGCAAAGGAATTATTAGAAAACGGAGGTGTAGATGAAAACTTCTGCTATGTATCGGAAAAAGAAATTTCGGACTTGTTTACTTGGCTTGTCCCGCAGACAATGGCACACCACAATATGAAGGCTGTCATTGATACTGCAAAGGAGTTCCGCTGTTTTGAAGATTTTGATTATCGGAACAGCAGACAAAAGATTGACCATTTCCGCCAATGGTATCACACCCGTGTAAAGAATATCACGGTTGAATCTCTTGATGAACTTAAGGAACGGTATGCCGAAAACAATGACGGTATGGAGTGGGATTTACCCGATGAACGCAGCGATATGAACCGCACCGTTTTAGAGCCGATGGCGGTAAACGAGTTTTTAGCTTCGCTTAGCGAAACGGACAAGCAAATTCTCACAATGCGTACGGAAGGCATAACGCTTGAGAAAATTGCTGAAAAGCTCGGCTATAAAACGCACAGCGCCGTTCACAAGCGAATCCGCAAAATCGGGCTGGCTTATGAAAAATTCAGTGGCGAAGATTTTGGGTTCAGCCAAAAGAAAATCATCTGATGCACCTATTGATGTAAAAATCGGTAGGTGTTATTTTTTTCGCCCAAAAACAGAAAAGGAGGACTTTATGACGCAGTACAATCCAATAAAATCGGAACAAATCAAAATTAAAAACACCCTATGTATGCAGTGCCGACACCAAAGCTGTTTGATGATAAGTAACGGTGCCTGCTCTGCTTTTTCGGGAAGTAAACAAGAAATCATAAAAATCAAGGAGGACAATCATAATGAGAGCTTATTCATCATTAAGACAACCCGAAGAAAATGGTGTTTGCATTGACGAATATCTGATAAATGAGCGTGAAGGCGTATTTAAGGCACGGCTTGACTGCAAACGTTGGGGCAAGAAGCGAAATGTTCTTGCGTACTTCACTTTTACAGACGGCAGTAAAGTTATGGCTTCCGCTTGGCAGAACACCGGCTATCTCGGTATTCCCGAGATAGAAGAAGGAGCAATGCTAACCCTCACCTTTGAGAGAGCAAAGAACGGCATTTCCTATTTGAGAAAGGTTGAAAGAAACGAAGGACAGTAATGCGTGTCTCATACTGTAACAAGCAGGGAACTTGTATATCAAGCTCCAATTCAAAACGGGCAGCTTTGCCCGTTTTATCTTTAGGGACTGCCGCCCCTAATACCCCGATTATAGAAAGGACTGATGTTATGAACCGAAACCCCAAAGAGAAAACTGTCCAAATCCTGATACGGGCAAAGCCGAAGGATAAGGATAAAATCAAAAAGCTGGCGGCGAAATGTAATCTCTCCGTCAGCGAATATATGGTGCAAAGGGCATTGGGATATGAGCCGAGAACGGTTCAACCTGATGCCTTTTATGATTTATACGGTAAATTATGCGAGGTCTGCAACACGGACGACGCATTATCCGAGCAAACGGAAACTGCCCTGCTTGACCTTATTGACCGTATTCATTCCGAACTATTACTGCCGAGAAAGGAGGCGGTAACGTGGCAACCACCGGCTTCTGGCCCGTAAAAAGCCGTCTTAAAGAAGTGATTGACTATGCGGAAAATCCCGATAAAACCACCGATAAAAAATATCTTGACGAGGATTTGTATAACGCTCTCCGTTATGTCGAAAACGATGACAAAACAGATAAGCGGTTATATGTCAGCGGTATCAACTGCCCGACTAAAAGAGCCTACGAATATATGATGGCTACCAAACAGCGTTACGGAAAGCTCGGCGGGAATGTTGCTTACCACGGTTATCAAAGTTTTCGTAGCGGCGAGGTAACACCTGAAGAAGCACACGCAATCGGTTTGGAAACGGCAAGGCGAATGTGGGGAAAAGATTATGAAGTAGTAGTGACAACCCACCTAAACACAGATAATCTTCACAATCATATTGTGGTAAATTCGGTATCTTTTCGCACAGGACGGAAATTTGAAAATCATATATCCGACCATTATAAGCTGCGTGAGATTTCCGACGCAATTTGTTTGGAACGAGGTAAAAACGTACTGCCGCCGAACAAATTCACAGGCAGCCGAAAGAAAGATTACTGGGTTCACAAAAGCGGCGGCTTAACGCACCGAGATATTCTGAAAAGGGATATTGAAAGCATTTTGCCCTATTGCGGAAATATGGACGATATTGAGCACCGATTGGTATCGCTCAGGTATCAGTTTCCACGCAACAGAGATTACGAGCATATCTCTATCATTGCTCCCGGTTGGAAACGGGCGATCCGCTTGAACTCGCTCGGATACACCAACGAGGTGCTCCGTAAGCGAATTTATGAAAACCGCAGCAATGAGCGTTTTTATGTTCTCCGTAACAACAATCCGCCGTTCAGACCAAAGGTTTATCCGCTGCTGATTTTAGAGAAAAAATTGGATTACGAGATAACTCACTCGAAGGACACCGCCGTTGTTTTGGTGGATGTCCTTTTTTATATCCTTTTGCAGCTATTAAACCTCACCCGTGACGAGCAGGAATTACAGCGCAGGAATCAGCCGCTTTCACCCTCTATCCGTCAATCTCTGACGATAGAGAAAAAGCTGTTGTCGGAATACGCTTTTCTGAAAAACAATGATCTGCACTCGACGGAAGATATTCTGAATTTTATAGATAACCGTACCGAAGAAATATCAGTTTTGGAAGCGGAACGGCAGAAAATCCGCAACAGCAACCGCCGCCCGAAATCCGATGAGGAGCGGCAAGCGAAAAACACAGCTGCAAGGGAGATTTCTAAAGAGCTAAAGCCCCTGCGAAAAGAATTGAAACTGGCAGAATCCGCATTGGAGCGTTATCCGCAGGTGTGGGAACTGCTGCAAACCGAGCGTGACGCAGAAATAAAGTCACGCAACAGAAACAGAGAAAAAGAGAGGTAAAACATTATGAATGAAATTAAAAATATACAGATTACAGACCTTGTATCCGCACCCGATAATCCGTTTAAGGTAACTATGGATGCGGAGATGGAACGGCTTATCGAAAGCATAGCCGAAACAGGTGTGATTGCTCCGATTATTGCCCGCCCGACAAATAACGGAAAATTTGAAATTGTCAGCGGACACCGAAGAAAATATGCTTGCGAATACCTCGGTATAAAGAGCGTTCCGACAATCATAAAAGAACTTGACCGCAATGAAGCGGTCATTTTTCTTGTAGACAGCAATTTACAGCGAGAAAATATCCTGCCGAGCGAAAAAGCCTTCGCTTACAAAATGAAGCTCGACGCTCTATCGGCACAAGGAAAAAGAACAGATTTAACTTCGTGCCAACTTGGCACGAAGTTGCGAAGTGATGAATTGATGGCGCAAACCGCAGAGGACAGCGCCCGCCAAATTCAGCGCTATATCCGCCTGACCAACCTTATCCCGCCTATTTTGGATATGGTGGATGAGAAAAGAATTGCTCTTACTCCCGCCGTCGAGCTTTCCTATCTGCTCCCCGAAGAACAGACAATGCTACTGTCTGAAATGGAATACAACGATTGCACACCGAATTTATCCCAAGCACAGCGGTTAAAAGAACTCAGTATGCAGGGGGTGTTTACGGCGGAACGGCTGTCTGCCATTATGAGCGAGGAAAAAGCCAATCAGAAAGAGCGTGTCAAAATCCCCGCTGAGCGTATTCGCAAATATTTCCCGAAAGACTATACCATAGCACAGATAGAAGAAACCATTGTAAAACTCTGCGAAGCGTACCACCGAAAGCGGCTGTGTGACAGAGATACCAGATAGGAGGTGCGCCTATGTCAGATACCGTGAAAGTCAATCGTAACGAGGTTGAATTATCGGAAGAACTTTTAACCTTGTTTGCAAAATTCCTCGTTCCTGAAATCCGCAAATTTTATCAGAGCGAGGAAGGCAAGGCGTACTATGAGAAGTGGATGAAAAAACATCCCGAGTATGCCGCCTAAATTCCAAAGAAAGCAATCGATGACTATATCGACTGCTTTCCGTACATATGACTTTCACAATACAAGAAAGTATAATTTAGAAAGAATCAATGGAGGTATAAAAAATGAATGTAGTCATATATGCTCGGTTTTCGAGCCACAGCCAAACAGAACAATCTATTGAGGGACAGCTAAAGGTCTGTTATGAGTACGCAAAGAATAACGATTATATCGTAGTAGGCGAATATATTGACAGAGCGCAAACGGGCAAAAATGATAATCGTGTGGAATTTCAGAAAATGCTTTCGGACAGCGATAAACACACCTTTGAGGGTGTGCTTGTTTATCAGCTTGACCGTTTTGCCCGAAACCGTTATGACAACGCAATTAACAAATCAAAGCTGAAGAAAAACGGAGTGCGAGTCATCTCTGCAAAAGAGAATATTGCCGATGATCCGTCGGGGATTTTGGTAGAGGGCGTTTTGGAAAGTATGGCTGAATATTATTCTGCCGAGCTTTCGCAGAAAATTCATCGTGGTATGGAAATAAACGCAGAAAAGTGTTTATCAAATGGAAGCAATCCGGGGCTTGGTTTTAAGGTGGATTCAAATCGCCGTTTCTATGTCGATAACGATGAAGCGGCAATCGTCCGTGAAATTTATGAACGCTATGCGGCGGGCGAAACAAAGACCGAAATCATACGGGATATGCAGAGACGAAAAGTTAAAACCTCTCTCGGCAAAGAGTTCAGCAACAACAGTTTAAGCCGCTTGTTATCTAATAAACGATATATCGGTGTTTATCTTTACAAAGGACAAGAAACGCCGGGAGGTATGCCACGGATATTAGATGATGATTTGTTTTATCGGGTACAGGCACTTATAAATAAGAATAAATCCGCACCTGCCCGCACACACGGCGAGGGCGAATATCTGCTGACTACCAAACTGTTTTGCGGTTATTGCAAAGAAATGATGGTGGGATACGGCGGAACGGGAAAATCAGGACGACAGTATCATTATTATAATTGCAAAAATGCTCGTAAAAAGAAATGCAAAAAGAAGATTGTCAGCAAACGATATATCGAAGATAGAGTAGTTGCCGAGTGCCTGAAACTGCTGACAGATGAAAATATCGCTTTTATAGCGAAAATAGTTGCAGAAGAATGCAATAAAAGCCCCGACAATATATCAGTCAAGGCATTAAAGAAAGCAATTCAGGAATCGGATGCGGCTATCGAAAATCTTTGGCGGAGTATTGAACAGGGACAATCGGTTGAAATGCTGACGGAACGAATCAACAAAAGAAAAGCCGAAAAAGCAGAACTTGAAGAACAGCTTGCCATTGAGCAAAACAAGAAGATTTGCTTGACCGAGCCGCAAATTCACGCTTTTCTTGATTATGTCTGTGATATGCCTACAGACGATGTAAACAAACGCAGAGCCATTATCAATATCTTTGTTCACTCTGTCTACTTGTACGATGACCGCTTTACGGTTATAATAAATGCAAGCAATCATCCGTTAAGCATAGACAACATCCCGCTGAAAGATATAGAAGCTGCTTTCAGCGGGGATACATATACTTCTGACGAGTGTTCATCTATGAAAACATCCGCTCCACCAGCGGCAAGCTGCCGCACCCAAACCGCACACCTCACTTTGTGGGGTGTGTTTTTTTACGCCTGCGCCTAAGCGGGTGTTTTTTTAACAAGGTTTCTCAAAGTTATCCTCAGTCGAACCCCTGATGTGAAAATTTATGTTTTCGCTTAGGGGTTCGCGCTTGAGGTAAAATGAAATGCCCTCTGTTAGAATCCAACAGACTCGAACAATGCGGGCTTGCCTCCGCCATCAAGAAAAGGCTAAAGCCCATTCGCGCTTCGAGTTTTTGTCATAACTACGTCGCCCGCGCTTTAGCTGGCATTTTTTGTACCGGATAGATAAAATTACAGGTTAAGCGAAACGCAATCCGTATTTTTCTCTTCTATTTATATTTGTGCTATCCGAAAATCTCGCTCCATGTGCGTAGGGATTCATATTGATCTGCGCTATCCGGCCCGCAGAGACGCTAAGCTACTTTTACGGCGGCCGCACAACGGTTGACGGATGCAAAAAGGAGATTTGGCGCGAAAAATTGAAGAAAGGTATTGACATTTGCCCGCAGTTGTGCTAAGATATGAAATGTTCTGAATAGAAGCGCTCGCGTCTCGGGCATAGAAGCCATTGGACGCAGCAAGGGTGCGAAAGGCAAATTGCCGCGGCTGTTCGGAGCCCAATCTGCGCCGTTAGCTCAGCTGGATAGAGTGTGTGGCTACGAACCACAAGGTCAGGGGTTCGAATCCCTTACGGCGCGCCAAACTGAGTCTGGACGCAATTTGTATTCGGACTCAGTTTTTTTATTAAGATTTTTTCTCGTGTTTTTACTTAGTTATCTCTTTTGTATTTAAAGCTCTGGGGTTTTCATTATCCATTCTCTAAATTGGAATAAACGAAAAGCGCATCAAATTTATCCTAAAAAATACAATTGGAATTTTAATCGTAAAGCGGTTTGTGATAAATTGTTTGAACGCAAAAAAGAAAAGCTTATTGAACGTGGCAATGTATATGAAAATCCACGAAAAGACGGATTTTTGCCGCGGTTTAATGGCAGAGGTTTTTCGGATCAGGTTGATGTCCCACAAGATTTGCATGACATTGTTATGGACGAATTATTAAATGAAGCCAAAAGCAAATACGGGGAAGAATTTTCAAATATAGCTTAAAGGTATTGAGGAAGATTTATGGATAACTATATTTACAAAATGAACATTGTTCATATCGAGAACTTCAGCTTTATTAAAAACACCATTGGAATTTGAACTCCTAAGGTTTGAATATCAATAGGTTTTTTTCTGTAAAGGCTTATTCTATGCGGTTTCCGATCTCCTTTTTTTACCTGCAAGCTGGAGACAAGAATTAAAAAGTTAAGATATGTCTTGTGATTACGAAGGGTCAAGTCCATAGTCCCAAAATCTATCGATATCTTTTTTATCCCCGGCGGACAGTCGAGAGCCTCGACACGCAATACGCGTGTGGGGCTTTCTTTTTGCCTACGCTTCAGTGATCGCGCCAAAGTGTCATTTGCTTTATACCCGGCAGACAGGAATTGTTTATGCGAACCTTCGAGCAGATGCTTGAACGGTCGCATAAATTTTACCGAACACAAACCGTCTGCATTTTGCTCCGGCGGCGATTTCGCCGGTAAACGGACAAAATGCGACCGTTTGGCTCGGCTCCGACCCCCGGAGGGGGAACGGGAGGGGGCGAACCCGCCCGCAGGCGGCACCCCCGCCGCCCGTGCGGCGCAGCGAGCCGCAGGCCGCGCGACGCGTGGGCGGCCCCGCCCGGAGGCGGAGCCAGCCCGCGCGCGGCCGCAGGCCGGGGCGCGGGACTGTGCGGAGCCGGAGGAATCCTCCCCGCCGCGCGGACAGGGGGCGCACCAAGCCGGAGGCTTCCTATTCCTTGTTAAAGGGGACATTATGCCATCAGAGTCCTGTCCCAAAATCGGCGAAAATCCAGTATTTGCAAGCCTCAAGTTGGTTGACATAACATCCAGCCATTACAACGTCCGTCTCAAGCTCTATCCCGACCCGGAGGGAGAAGTTCGGCCCGTGGAGCTTCTCGCGCTCTCCCGACCAGCTTACAATCCGGAGGGTTGGGAGCCGGTCGGCCGGGATGCCCCTCCTCCCCCGCTCGCAGCGGGGGGGGGAGGAGGGGGACCCCCCCGCAGCAGCAGCGCAGCCCCGCCGATGAGCGGCGCTGCCGCGCCGCCGTCTGGGACTATGTACAATGCAACCCCGAACTCGACACCTTTGTAACGCTCACGCTCTCCGCGCGCAGCGTAGACCGATACAATTACAACGCCATCGTGGCGCTGCTGCGCGGTTGGCTCTCCAACCGCATCGGCGAACGCCGTCCGCCAATACCTCGGAAAAGCATTCATAATTTCGGTACGGCAACATACCGCTTTTTCGTGTTTGCTTAGCGGAAAGCACCTCGTTTTCGCCGTTTGCAAAGTACCGGATGCCGTACCGTTGTCATGCGGTCTCCGGCGAAAAAACAGGGTTCCCAACTGCCGCCGCTTCGTTCGGCGGCGACAATGAAAGGCTCGCTTTTTCCGATTTTCCGATTTCCCGACGGCAGCGGCGCAGCAGCACGGCACAAACGCCGGCAACGGACGAAGGGCAATATGCCCTTGCCGCGGCGGTGCGCGACGCACCGCCGCGGAATGCCTGTGCATGCGCGCGCATGCACATATACGGCTATGGCGTCGCGGCGGCGTTTGCCTCACGGGCGGCCGACGCTGCGCGCCGATTTGCCGCAGCAAAACGACAAAGTCTTGCTTAAGCGGATAGCTGCCCAAGCGGCAGCTATCCGCTTTTTTGCAGCAAACGGCAAGCAAAAGCAAATTTTTTCACATTGCATACATATGTTTTTCTTGCGTTTTGTAGGCGTGTATGGTATTATTAGTTACACATATCATACAAATGGGAAATGAGAGAGAAAAATGAAACAACGCAGTCCCAAAGGAAAAGGCGCGTGGACGGCGCGCGTGGGCGAGAAAGGGCAGATTGTCATTCCAAAGGACGCACGGGACATGTTCGGCATCCGTCCCGGCGACACCGTCCTGTTGTTGGGCGACGAAAAACGCGGATTGGCCATATTGAGCGGCGACAAAATGCTGGCGCTGACCGAAAAGCTGCTTGGCGTCCTTTCCGAAGAAGCGGAAGAAGGGGAGGGCGTCGATGAAGCCGATCATTGAAATCGCACACCTCAGCAAGCGCTTCGGCGACCTTGAGGCGGTGCGGGACCTGAGCTTTACCGTCCGCGAGGGCGAGCTGTTCGCCTTTCTGGGCGTGAACGGGGCCGGAAAAAGCACGACGATATCGATTTTATGCGGCCGTCTGCGGCAGGACGCAGGCGAGGTGCGCATCGGCGGCCGGCAGCTTGAGCGGGAGGGCGCGGCAATCAAAGCCCGGCTCGGCGTCGTATTCCAGAATTCCGCGCTTGACAAGGCGCTGACCGTGCTCGACAACTTGCGCAGCCGCGCCGCGCTTTACGGCATCACCGGGGAGGCGTTCCGCAAACGGCTGGAAGCGCTGGATGAGCTGCTGGAGCTGAAGCCGCTGCTGCGCCGCCCGGTCGGCAAGCTCTCCGGCGGCCAGCGCCGCAGAGCCGACATCGCCCGCGCGCTGCTGCACGCGCCTGCCATTCTGATTCTGGACGAGCCGACGACGGGGCTGGACCCGCAGACGCGCTCTGTCGTCTGGCGGGTGATCGGACGGCTGCGGAAAGAGCAGGGGATGACCGTTCTGCTGACCACGCACTATATGGAAGAAGCCGCGGACGCGGACGCCGTCCTGATCATCGACGCCGGGCGTCGGGTGGCGTCGGGTACGCCGCTGGAGCTGAAGAACGCCTACACCGGCGATTTTATCACGCTGTACGGCGTATCGGAGGCACAGGTCCGTCTGCTTGGAACGCCGTATACGGCGCTGCGCGGCGCGTACCGCATCGAGGTGCCGGACACCGCGGCGGCTACGTCGCTTATTCTGGCGCATCCTGAGATTTTCACCGATTACGAAATCACCAAGGGGCGGATGGACGACGTGTTTCTGGCCGCGACCGGGAAAAAGCCGGGGGAGGATACGCTGTGAAAACGCTGTATTATGTGACCGCACGCAATATGAAGCTGTTTTTCAAGGACAAGGGCATGTTTTTCACGTCGCTGATCACGCCGCTGATCCTGCTCGTTCTCTTTTTCACCTTCCTCGGCAACGTTTACCGCGATACCTTTCTGTCCTTCGTCCCCGACGGCGTACAGGTGCCCGCCGCGCTGGCCGACGGCTTTGTGGGGGGCTGGCTGCTGTCCTCGATGCTGGCGGTCTGCTGCGTAACCGTCGCGTTTTGCTCCAATATGCAGATGGTGCAGGATAAGGTCAGCGGCGCGGAGGCCGACCTTTCCGTCGCGCCGGTCAAGCGCTCGACGCTGGCGCTCGGCTATTTTCTGTCCGCAGCCTTCACCACGCTGATCATCTGCGGCGCCGCTTTGTGCGCGGGCCTTTTCTATCTGTGGCAGGCGGGCTGGTATCTGACGCTGTCGGACGTGCTTCTGCTGCTTTTAGACACGGTTCTGCTTGTGCTGTTCGGCACGGCGCTGTCGTCGCTCGTCAACGGCTTTCTTTCCACGCAGGGACAGCTTTCGGCCGTCGGGACGATCGTCAGCTCGTGCTACGGTTTTATCTGCGGCGCGTATATGCCGCTTTCCCAGTTCAGCGAAGGACTGCGGAATGTCATTTCATTTCTGCCGGGGACTTATGGCACGGCGCTGATCCGCCATCGGCTGATGGACGGCGTCTTTGCCGCGCTGGAGGACGAGTATCTGCCGGCCGAAGCTGTGGAAACGCTCCGCGAGGCGTTCGACGGCCGTCTGAGCCTGCTCGGCACCGAAATCACTCAGCCGATGATGTACGCCGTTCTCGGCGTCTTTACGGTGCTGCTGCTGGCCGCCTGCGTGCTGCTGCACATCCGCCGGGGAAAAAGAAGCGCGGCGTAAGAAGGCGCAAGGCTATGCACACGGCGCTATGTGCATAGCCTTGCGTGTCCGGCAACACGGAATCGTACTTTTCGGAAAAGGCGGGCGGAAGAGGCTAATCATAGCATAAAAACAAAAAAATACGCCGTTATACGGATATGCAGCGTCTTGAACGCTTTTCGGCTATTGGAAATAGCGGACAAATGAACCGCTGTTCACTCCGCGTAACGCCGAAAGAGCAAGAGGGACGTGCCGAAGAACACTCTCTTTTTTGCAGAATTTGTTGGAAAAATACTTTTGACCTATTGACAAATCCCCGATTCTGTGCTATGATTAGGAACGGTCTTCGGGACAGAAGCATTTGGGCCCATAGCTCAGCTGGGAGAGCGCCGCGTTCGCAATGCGGAGGTCAGGGGTTCGATCCCCCTTGGGTCCACCATAACGCGCAAATACGAACCCTGTATGTTGTCAGGAATGTATTTGTGGTAACAACAGAGATAGATCCAAGGTCGTAAGGCCTTGGATCTATCTCTGTTTTATTTTGACATATTAAATGTCAGGTTCAAAACTATTGAAAGTAACCACCAGACTATCAAAAAGCAGTAGAATAATTTACAAAGTCATGCTATGATAAAAATACCCTTAAACTATAGGATTCGGATAAGAGCAGGCCAGATACAGTGCCAATATCTCTACACGCTCTCGGACAACTTATATGTCACTGAAGTCTGTAGAAAAACATCCGTCGTGTGCTAGATTGTAAGGCAAACGATAATATTTAGTGTATATCTGAAGAGGCAAGAAGCAGCTGATTTGAAAAACGGGGGGGTATATGACTCATGTTTGATTTTAAAAACGCAAATGACGGCCAGCGACAGGCTATTGAAACTACAGATGGTCCAGTCCTTATCACTGCAGGACCCGGGACTGGCAAAACGTTTACCCTCGTTCAGCATGCTATCTACCTCATTCGGGAAAAGGGGGTCCGGCCGGAGGAAATCCTGCTGGCTACCTTCACCGAAAAAGCTGCAAAAGAACTAATTACGAGAATTACCAACTAACTGGCGGTAAGAGGTTATTGTATCCAATATCAATGAGATGTACATTGGTACATTCCATTCTCTGTGCTTGCGGATCATCAAGGAGCATCTTGAATTTACCCGTCTGAAGAAAAACTTCCGAACGCTGGATGCCTTTGACCAGAGTTATACTGTGTTTCAGAACATCTATCGGTTCCGTGCAATCAAGAACTTTGATACTGCTGTCTCCAATCAGGGCGCATGGAAACAGGCTGGTGAGATCTGCACCCTTGTGAATAATCTCTCTGAGGAATTGATTGATCCTGCTGTGCTGATGGCCGATGCTGATGTTCGCATTGCGGCACTCGGAGAAATTCTGAAGGTCTATCAGGACATCCTGTCTGAAAACAACCTGATGGATTTCTCTGCTATCCAGACGGAGGCATACTGGCTGCTGACGAACTATCCTGATGTACTGGCGGAACTTCGCTCGAAGATTCGGTATATCATGATTGACGAGTATCAGGACACCAACTACATTCAGGAACAGCTTGTGTTCCTTTTCGGCGGCGAACATAAAAATATCTGCGTTGTCGGTGATGATGACCAAGGCCTGTACCGCTTCCGTGGTGCTACGATCCGAAACATCTTGGAGTTCCCTAACAAATTTGATGCTGGAGAATGTAAGGTCATCCCGCTGGTTATTAACTACCGTTCTAACAGCGACATCGTCGATTTCTATAACCAGTGGATGGTCACCACCGACGGAGCCCGCTTCCGTTTCCGCTGGCGCAAGTTCCGTCATGATAAAACTATCGAGCCGCACGAGAAGCCCGCACTGCATAGTCCGGCCGTCGTAAAACTGTCCAGCGAAAATGACGAAGATGAATGGCATGAGAAAATCCTGGCCTTCATTCAGGGACTTGTGTCCTCCGGGAAGTTGACAGATTACAATCAGATCGCGTTCCTATTCAATTCTGTAAAACACCAGCGTGTAACTAAGCTCGCCCGATTTTTGGAAAGTAACGGCATCAATGTATATTCGCCACGCTCGGATATGTTTTTCCAGCGGCCTGAGATTCGGCTTATAATTGGCTGCCTGATGCTCATGTTCCCGAAATATGTGCAGGGTTTGGAGAATCAGGAGTATCAATTCCTCACGCCGGAACACTATCGTTATTATCGTGGCTGTATTGAGGATGCCAACAAATATCTGGCCGACCCGGAAGCTGCCGACTTCCACAACTGGATTCGCAGACGCGGCAAGCTCCACTTCGGCCTGAAAGAAGCAACTGATTACGGATACTCTGGCCTGATTTATCAGATGTTTGAGTTTTCTCCGTTTTCTGACATCCTTTCCACCGAAATGAATGTGGGACTCGTTGACCTCCGGCCAGCCAGAAATATTGCCATGTTCACACAGGTGATCAACAAATTTGAGTACCTGCACCGCATCAGCGTGTTGGACCCTGCAACTTACCAAGGTCGGCGCCGTGTGGATCAGAATACTGAAACCCCATTTAACCTGTATCTGAAATTGTTGTATGACGGCGGCATCTCTGAATATGAGGACGATGCGGAATATGCACCGAGTGGATGTGTTTCTTTCCTGACCATCCACCAGTCTAAGGGCATGGAATTCCCCATCGTTGTTGTGGATTCTCTGGGTAACATTCCACGGAAGAATACATCGGATCTGATGGAGACGGTGGAGAGTAAATACTTCAAGCGTCCTGCTTTCGAGCCTTACACCGACATGAAGTTTTTCGACTTCTGGCGGCTGTATTATACCGCGTTTTCCCGTGCCCAGAATCTGTTGGTACTTACCTGCAATGAGGACAGGCGTACCCCTAGTATGCACTTTCGCGAGGTGTACTCCGAATTGATTGATATGGAGAGCGACAAATTCGACATCAATGAATTCACATTCAGTACAGTGAAGGATGTCAACCTAAAGGACACATTCTCCTTCACCTCCCATATCAGTGTGTACGAGACCTGCGCGGTGCAGTATAAGCTGTACAAGGAACTTAACTTCACACCTGTGCGTGTGAGTGCCCTGCTGTTCGGTATGTTGGTCCATCAGACCATCGAGGATATCCATAAGGCGGCGCTGCGGCACGAGGAAAGCCTGATCACGGATGATAATATCACCCGCTGGTTTGATGCCAACTATACCTCGCTGTCCAAGTCGGAGCGTTCCTACCTCGCAGAGCCACAAAGACGGGCGGCGCTCAATCAGATACTCCGTTATGCCGAGCGACAGTCTGCCTCATGGGATACCATCCGTGAGGCAGAGGTGGATATCAGTCTGGTAAAGTCGGACTACATCATCGAGGGCAAGATCGACCTTATCAAAGGTGAGGGCGACACTGTGGAGCTGGTCGACTTCAAGTCAGAGAAAAAGCCGGATATTTTTAAAGACCGGGAGCGCATTGACCGTTACCAACGCCAGCTTCAGGTGTATGCACATCTGGTGGAGGAGCGCACCGGCCACAAGGTAAGCAAGATGCATCTCTACTATACAGGTGAGGACACCGGTGTTCCCACGATTAGCTTCCCATATCAGGAGAATGCTGTTGAGGCCACGATTCAGGAGTTTGATGATACTGTGCATAAAATCATGAGAAAAGAATTTTCACAGACTGCACAGTCTCCAAAAGCCTGCGCTGAATGTGACTTCCGCTTCTACTGCGGCAGATGAAGCAAGTAAAGGAGTAAACTATGGACGAGCAGATTACATTTGAATTTACCCCTCGCCCCACAATCAAGGGTTTTCCGGAACTCCGTTGGACCGGTAAGCGTCCCTATCGCTCCACGCAGTATTACCCTGCTCAACTTCGGGAGACTTACGGCAAGGTGCAGAACGGCTGGATCAATAAAATCTTCTGGAGAGATAATCTTCAGGTCATGAGCTATATGCTCAAAGAATACAGAGGAAAAATCTCTTTGATTTATATTGATCCTCCGTTTGATAGCAAAGCAGACTATAAACGCAAAGTTGAAGTTCGTGGTGTGGGCGAAGCATTTTCCGACAGCACATCTTTTGAAGAAAAGCAGTATGGTGATATTTGGACAAATGACGAATATTTGCAGTTTATGTATGAAAGATTTATTCTCATGCGTGAACTCTTATCTGATGAAGGTAGTATTTATGTCCACTGTGATTACCACAGAAGTCATTATTTGCGGATAATTCTTGATGAAGTTTTTGGCAGTAGCAATTTCCAGAACGAAATAATATGGTGTTATACGGGAGCATCTCAGACAAAATCCAAGTTCACATCTAAGCATGATACAATTCTGTCTTATCGGAAATCTCAGACGGCAACTTTTAATTGGCAGGATGTATTGATTCCTTATTCAGAAGAAACAATTGCTCGCACAAATCGTGGCGCAGGTAATTCAGGCCTTTATGGTGAAAATGATGCCGAATCCAAGCATAAAAACCGTCTGAGCAAAGGAGGGAAAATCCCCGAGGATTGGTGGACGGACCTTTCCAGAATACAGGGAAATGGCCTTGAAAAGGTCGGTTATCCCACGCAAAAACCCGAAGCTGTTTTGGAGCGAATCATTAAGGCTTCTTCGAATGCTGGTGATATTGTTTTTGATCCATTTATGGGTAGTGGAACCGCACAAACCGTTTCTATGAAATTGGGGAGGAAATTTATTGGCGCAGATATCAATCTTGGCGCCATCCAAACCACAACAAAGAGACTTCTTTCTGTTGCAGAGGGACTTACCGGACAAAAGGACAAGTACACAGGATTCGAGGTCTATAATGTCAATAACTACGATTTCTTCCGCAATCCTGTAGAAGCACGAGACCTTCTGATTTCCGCACTTGAGATCCAGCCCTTCCCCCAGAGTGATGTCTGGGACGGTGAATTGGATGGCCGGATGGTCAAGATCATGCCCATCAACCGTATTGCGACCAAGGCTGATTTGAAAGAACTCCTTGCGAATCTTCCCTATAAAACCTATGAGAAGCGTAAAGAGGAGAATCCCGGCCAGCCCGTGGAGCGGATCACCATCGTCTGTATGGGCCACGAGCCCGATCTGAAAGGCGCACTGGAACAGGAACTGATAGACTACAAAGTCGATATTCAAATCGTGGATATCCTCAGAGACAAGGCAGACCTGCAGCTCAAGCGTGACGCTGAAGCGGAGATCGTGCGCGAAGATGGAAAACTGGTCATCCGGGCATTCTACCCCATGAACCTGCTGCAGAAGCTCTCGCTTCAGAAAGAATACGTGGAGGACTGGCGGCAGCTTGTAGATTCCATTATGATCGACTGGAATTTTGATGGTGTAGTGATGCAGCCTGCTGTGACTGATGTTCCTGGAAAAGGCGAGCTGGTTTCCGGCGTTTACGATATCCCGGAGAATTGCGGCACGATCAAAGTCAAAATCACCGATCTGCTCTCTGAGTCGCTGGAAGTGGAGGTTCAATAATGGATGCCAATTTTGATTCGAATCTCTCTTTCCATGAGCAGCTGTGGCATTACTATTCTGTTAACCGGGGGAAAATTCGCTCGAGATATAACGATTTGACAAGGAAATTCCTCGCCTATAACGACAGCGAGGAGAATTCGGAAGCGTTTCTGCGCCCGCCGCAGTTCGAGGCGCTGGAGATGTATGTTTTTATCAAAGAATTTATGGGCAATCCGCAGGTTTATCAGATGTTTGATGACTGGCGGAACAGACGGGGCAACTTCTCCGATGCATCCTATTATTCCGCATCCAGAGGTGGACAGATTCGGTTGTTTGACGATCTGGCCGAAAAAAAGACTGATATTCTTTTCAAGCAAATGAAGAAGTATCGGGAGGCTTACCCGAACTACATCTATGCGTTGACAATGGGCTTGGGCAAGACGATTCTCATGGCCACCTGCATCTTCTATGAATTTCTGCTGGCCAAGAAGTATCCCAAGGACAAACGTTTCTGCCACAATGCGTTGGTATTTGCACCGGATAAGACTGTCCTGCAATCGCTCCGCGAGATCAAGACTTTTGACAAAACAAAGGTCGTTCCCCCGGAGTATGCACGGGTGCTGGATGCCAATATTAAGTTCCACTTTCTGGATGAGACTGGAACCGTCCTGCATACGATTGATGATTCTGATTTCAACATCATCATCTCTAACACGCAGAAGATCATCGTAAAGAAAAAGCGCAAGGAGGAAACTGCTGCGCAGACGCTCTTTGGAAACAGCTCTCTCCTCTCCACTGTCTATGGTGAAGAGGATGGAGACGATGATGCTTGGGACGATACCACACTGATGGACAACCAGCGCTTCAAAAAGCTTTGCCATCTTCCTCAACTCGGTGTGTATGTAGACGAGGCCCACCACCTCTTTGGTGCAGATTTGGAAAAGCAGATTCGTTCCAGTGGCACCAATAAAACCAGCCTGCGTGATACTATCAATCTTCTGGCGGAATATACCTCCATTGTTGCTTGTTATAACTACACAGGGACTCCGTATGTGAAGAATCAGCTTCTGCCGGAGGTGGTCTATGCCTACGGCCTGCGCGAGTCCATCTGGAATGGTTTCCTGAAGGATGCTGACCCAATCGGATATGAAAATGTCAAGAGCGAAGAGTTACTTAAAGCTGTTGTCACCACATTCTGGGAGCGTTATGGCGGTAAGACCTATGACGGTCTTAATCCTAAACTTGCGATTTATGCTGCTGGTATTGTGGAAGCCGCTAACGAGGTGCGTCCTGCGCTAGAAAAGATCCTTGTGGAGCTTGGTATTCCATCCACAAGAATCTTGCTGAATGTCGGCGATCCAAAGTACACCAAAGATGAGGATATCCGACACTTCAATAATCTTGATGTTCTCGGTACGGAAGGCAATGAAAAACAGTTCGTTATTCTCGTCGAGAAGGGCAAAGAGGGCTGGAACTGCCGCTCCCTGTTCGGTGTTGCCCTATTCCGTAGCCCGAAGTCGAAAATATTTGTTCTGCAGGCAACCATGCGCTGCCTTCGTGCTATCACTGATGAACGACTGACTGCTACGGTATTCCTCTCCAAGGAGAATTTTGATACCCTGGATGACGAACTCCATAAGAACTTCAATATGGAGATCAAGGATATCAAGAATCCATCGAGTACGAATCGCCATAAATATCAAGTGCGTGTACTGCCGCCACTGAGAACTATTACCCTCAAGCGCGTCTGGCATGAGTATTCTCTACACGAGAAGGACTATAGTGACCCTGTCGACTTCAAGCTGACAGGCGCAGACTTCTCAAAATACAGGAGTATTATGTACGAGGGCGATAGCCTTGCCCGTGACACGACTGTTAAAGAGAAAAACGTCGACCATCTGCAAAACAACATGAAGTACAGTGTATTCTCGCTGGCTGGAGAAGTAGCTCGGTATCTGAACATTTCCTGCATCCTTGCTTCAAGAATTTTGCGTGAGTCTGTTGATGGCCTGGAAGTAATACTCGATGCCGTCAATCGCTATAATGCGGTTCTGGACGACTATATCATTCCTGCTGTGTTCCATGCGCTTTTTACGGTTACTGCAGAGATTCGCACTGAGGACAAGGAGTTGATTCTGCTTCGTGAGCCTAAGGATGCCGGGTACTATGAGTTTTCCGCAAAGGATGATTTGGTACTGACTCACCGCTATCCTGGCTTCACAGCAGAACAGGTCAAGAAGAGTTTCCATGCGGATACATACTGCTTCGACTCTGCTCCTGAGATGGAATGCTTTATGCAGTACATTAGCAGCGGAAAGGTACAAGAGGTTTATTTCACAGGTATGTTTACCTCCAATCAGGGTGATCTTTCCGTACATTACTACGATCCTGAATCTGGCCGGATTCGTCAGTACTATCCTGATTTTCTGGCAAAGATGGCAGATGGCTCCTATCAATTGATTGAAGTCAAAGGTGACAACAAAATCGATGACGTTGTGGTAAAAGCAAAACAAGCTGCAGCCGAAGAAATGGCGGTGGCTAGTGGTGTAAGATATCTCATGTATCCAGGAAGCGTAGTTATGAATACTCATGTTTTAGAGGACGATTGTTCAGCAATCAAACAGGACTTATGCATTAAGTGAATGCTCTCCCATTATGTATAAGCTGATGATTCCACAAGTGTCAAACGCCTCTGAAATTGCGGATTTTCAGAGGCGTTTGACACTTTAAATATTTTTCATTTCACCAACGAGTAAGCCGGCAAATTTTATAGAGATCCTTCAATTCGGATATATATTAGACAAAATATGCACATGATTTATTCTACTACATTAAGATTTATATGCAACCATCAAATTGCTTCAATTACTATATCCATTTAACACATCACCGTCTCGTCTCCTTTTGCTCGTTGCTTCTGCCTCCGCAGAACCTCCTCGCAGAACCCCTCCGTATCGGATTTTCTCTATGAGCGGTTGAATGGCCCTTTCAGAGCGAATCACGGTGTTTCGCTCTCTAAGGAGGCGTCCCGTTTTTTACCCGCTGCGATCCCCATGGTGTTTTCAAAAACGCATGGATTCGCGTTCTTCAAGCCGTTGTACCCTGTCGAAATCAAAAATTCGGATCACCGTACTCCCTTCCCGGCCCCAACTCCCAATCACGGAAAAGGCCATGTGTTCCATATCGTCGTCCTCGAAAAAGATGCCCTTCAGATTGTTGAGGATGATCTGGATAGCTCGGTTGGAGGTATCCCACACCCGGGCGTTATGGTTTCCCCTTGGCGTCACAATCCGGATCGCCACAAAGGCTTTTTCAAAATAGGGCAGTGGTTCCTGCCGTGCCGCCTCCGAGATAGCCGCACGGAGCATGGCTTTCCAGTGTTCTTCGACGGCTTCCGTCAGCCGCTTCATGGCGGGCAGCGGCTCACGGATCGTCAGCGTCACCATGCCGTTCGTATTTTTACTGCTGCTCTGCCGTTCGGCAAGAGTTCGCTCCTCCGGCTCTGCCGGATGACTGCCAAAAGCTTCCCTGTCATATATCACGGCCAACTCCTGGCTCATCAGCCACAGTGTGCAATCATACATACGGTGCAGCTGCTTTTGTGTGGGCTCTCCCTCGTCAGGAAGGCAACGGCCGATTGCCGCCAGCGTCTTTTTAAGATCGGTATACATGAACGGATAATCCCTCCAATCCGCACAAATCCGGATACATCTCCACAATAGGCTGATCCTCTTTATGGACGTATATCTCGATTGTGATCGTATAATAGCTTGGTTCAGCCCGCTGTATCAGATAGGTCTTTGCAGCCGAAAAGAAACGGACATATTTCAGCAGGTCGGAAGCCGGATTAACAAAAAGGCGACGGGAATATGTCTCAATATCCCCGATCCCCAGGCTGCCGGACAATGTACCGCCGTTGCTTTCGCACAGCCGACGGATATATTCTGCTTCTTCCAATATCCGCCGTCAGACCTTCCGGCGTTGTCAGATAAACGCGCTCATAGGTAGCCCGCAGCTTAATGGGCGACCGAGACCACCGCACGGGCCTGTCGCGTTCCACACAGCTGTCCCGAAGCAACTGCCGACGGTTCCACATGGTCTGCCGGATGATGTTCCGGGCTGCGGTGATCCTGGCATTCTGCCGACAGACAAGGAGCATCCCCGTGGCCTTTGTTGCATAGCTGCCGTACCGTGTGTAAAACAGCGAGCCTTCCGCCCGCACCTGCCACTCCATCGCCCCATCCCCGATATCATAGACGGCGAGCCGGTGTTGCCCCGCCATCAGCATCCCTGTAAAGCGGGTAGTGGACAGGATACCGTGGGCAATGTTCCGCCAACAGGCGGAGGGAATAAAGTATGGTTCATCCCCGTCCCGGCGTTCTCCAAAGCAGGGGATACCGCTTCGCTCCATCAGCGCCGCCATACGGGATACCGCCATCACCCGGCGGCGCTCTGCAGCACCGCCTCCGGCAGAGATCAGCGGCGTGATGTCCGGAAACAGGGCACGTCCCTTCGCCAAAATAGACACACCGCCGTCCTTTTGCTTGGAAACATACTTATTCTTTGTCAAAGGCCGAAAGGCGTAGGACAATGCCGTGCGGTCTCCCGTTTGTTCTGTGTCTAACATTTCCAAACAATCCGGGTATGCTAACATCTGAAAGCGTGCCAGATGCCGGAGCAGCCCTATTTGATTATTATGCAGCTTCATTTTGTTCCTCCCTGTAAAATGTTTTGGCGGCACAAGAACGGCCCTATCCGAAAAGACGTTCTTGTGCCGCCAGATGTGTTTGTGTGATCGTTTCCGCAGAATACAACCGTCCCCTCGCACAAAGCGCCTTCAGATGGTGGCTTAGATGTCGTTATATTCTTCGCTGCACAGGAGCTTTATCAGCGGCTCCGTATAGATGCGGACATATCGCTGCCTGGTGCCGATGTCGGCACCGATGGAAGCAAAAGGTTCCCGTCCCTCCGCCACCAGCCAAGAGAGCTGACGGGCCGATACGCCGAGAAACGGCGCGGCAATCTTTACGGGCATATGGTTGGGGTAATCCCGCCGCAGCTTTTCAGCCGTCTTTTTGTCCATCTGCGTGATCTCCTTTCCCCATGCACCACTGCTCAAAGGCCGCCTTGTTCTCCGGATCCTTATAGAACCGGAGAACAGCCTCCAGAAATGTGGCGCACAGTATTTTCTGTTCCATCCGGGGAATGGTTTTCGGTATAATTTTTATTGTTGACTCTTTTGCAATCATCTCAATTCGGTATTCGTTCTGTTGACTTTTGGGGGTAAAATAAAAACCATTCCCAATCAAGAAGGATGACATCATTATAACGGATAGCACCCCAAAAATCAACATATTAAAAATATTTCTGCTTTTTATATAAATGGTATTGATTTTGTTGACGTTATGTGCTTTAATAAGATTGAGCTTAACAAAGGAGGACGCCATATGACCGGAAAAGAGCGAAAAGCGCGGCAGGAAGAATTTGAACATATCCCCGAAGTCGATTTGGAATACACGGATTTCGGAACCCGTATCCGTCAGCTCCGCTCGGAAATGGGGATGTCCCAGGTGGAGTTTGCGGAAAAGCTGGGTTTATCCAAGCAGATTCTCAGCCTTTACGAGGCGGGAAAGCGGTCGCCCAAGATCGCACAGGTAAAAAAGTTTGCAGAAATATTGAAAGTATCGGTGGATTATCTGTTAGGGGACTCTGCGGAGGAAGCGGCCTTTTATTCCGTCTGTTCGACCCAGGAGAAGCCGTTTTACAAAATCTTCATTGAAGTGACGTATGATCAGATGGGATTGGATATTCCGGGGATTGTCCGGGTTACGGGGCTGACAGACCGGCAGGTGAGAACGATTATAACCCGTCGGATGAAAGAGGCCCCGCTCCCCATTGCCCTTCAGCTCTCCGATACGCTGGATGTACCGCTGGAGGTCTGGGCGGGAACGCTTCCTTACCATCCCCATCCTCTTTCGGCAGAAGCCGTCGAAGTGGCGAAAGCTTACGAGCGTGCCGACATTAAGGACAAAAACACGGCCCGGCTGGCGCTGAATCTGGAATTGGTTAAGGAGGCAAAGCAAGAATGAATGCCGTTGTCTATGCCCGTTACTCCAGCCACCGGCAGGGGGAGCAGTCTATCGAGGGGCAGATTGCGGAGGCGAAAAAATATGCGGCGGCACACGGCCTGACAATCATCCGGGAATACTGCGACCGGGCGCAGACAGGCAAAAACGATAACCGGGAGCAGTTTCAGCTTATGCTGACCGATGCTGCGAAGCACGCCTTTGACGCGCTGATCGTCTGGAAGACAGATCGTATTGGCCGCAACAAGGAGGAGATCGCCCTTAACAAGTACCATTTGAAAAAGAACGGTGTAAAAATCCACTATATCGCAGAAACGATCCCCGACACGCCGGAGGGCATTATTCTGGAGGCGGTCATTGAGGGGATGGCGGCCTATTACTCCGAGCAATTATCCCAGAACATCCGGCGAGGCCAGCGAGCCAGCGCGGCGAAGGCCCAGAGTACCGGTGGGAACCGACCTTTGGGGTACAAGACCGATGCAGACAAAAAGTTTGTCATCGATCCGGAAACCGCCCCCACCGTGAAACTGGTATTCGATCTGTATGCCCAGGGCAAAACCATATCGCAAATTATCCGTATCTTAAACGAAAAAGGGTTGCGCACCCTGCGGGGTCGGCCCTTCACCAACAACAGCCTGCGCACCATGCTGAAGAACGAAAAATATATCGGCGTCTACACCTATAAGGATGAAATTAGAATAGAGGATGCCATACCGCCCATCGTGGAACCGGAAACTTTTTACAAGGTGCAGGAAATGTTGAGATACAATCAGAGAGCGGCGGCACACAAGAATGCCAAGGCCGACTATCTGCTGAAGGAAAAGCTGTTCTGCGGCAAGTGCGGAGCGATGATGGTGGGTGTCAGCGGCACCAGCAAAACAGGGGCAAGGCATCACTATTACTACTGTACCGAGCAGCGGAAAAAGAAATGCGTCAAAAAGCCGGTACGCCGGGTATGGATAGAACGTCTTGTGCTGGAATATGTGACAGCCCTTGTGCAAGACACGGAGCTTCTGGACTTTATCGCGGAAAATACATATCAATACTATCTGGCCCAGAACACGGAAACGTCCTATACCGAATCGCTCCGGAAGGCGCTGGAGGAGGTGGAAAAGCCCACCGCCAACCTGATCCGGGCGATAGAGGCCGGTATCTTCAACGAGGCCACCAAACAGCGTATGGAAGAACTGGACAAGCAGAAGACCAAACTGAAAGACGCTTTGAGAGCGGCAAAACTGCGGGAGGATCTGGGCCTGAGGAAAGAGCATATCCTCTATTTCCTGCACAGGTTTGCGGACATGGATTATACCGACGAAGCCTGCCAGAAGCAACTGATAAAAATCTTTGTGAATGCGGTATTCGTTTACGACGATAAGATCGTGCTGACTTTCAATTATTCCGGTGACGACCGTACCGTCACCCTCAGGGAGATTGACGCCGGATTACAGCATGGCGTTCGTCTGCCCCGCGCCTTGTGCCACCAGTCGCTTATTCGCGAATCCGAAGGAAAGTCCGTTACAATGGTAGCGGACTTTTCCTTTTTATCGCCGCCGCAATACGCTTATGCCGCGAGGCAGGGAAGCGTAGAGAAGTGGGAAGCAGACTATAAGCACATTCCATTCCGTTCCCGTCTTTTCAGCGCAGCTTTTGCAAGAGCAAGAAAAACTGCTTGTTGGGAATTTCCCAAGCCTTCTTCGTTTATTCTGAATGGCTATACAGTTGAATGAAATATGGTATAATTAGTTCAGAAAATATCACTTAAAAAATTTATATAACTCGGGAGGAGTTTAATGAAATATTATAAGAAAATTATCGGAGAGCGCCTATATCTTTCACCCATCAACACTGATGAAGTGGATACCTATTTAAAATGGATGAATGAGGATAAAACGCTCGCAGTGAACTTTGGTCAATATTCTCGAATGGTTTCATTGAAAAGTGATTTGAATTGGCTTTATGAGCCACCCCAAAATATGCATCGTTTTGCGATAGTACTTCTTGACAATGATATGTTGATAGGAAGTATAAGCCTTCACAACATAGATCATCTAAACCGCAACGCCTATATCGGTATCTTTATCGGCGGTGAGGCGCAAAGAAACAAAGGATACGGTGCCGAAGCCATTCGATTAGTCCTCAACTACGGATTTAAAACAATGAATCTGCACAGCATAAATCTCACAGTCCATGCCGACAATTTCGCAGGTATGTCTTGCTATAAAAAAGTAGGGTTTCGTGAAGTTGGAAGATTGCCTGAAGTGCTTTTTATTGATGGAAAGTATGTCGATAAGGTTTATATGAGTATACTAGAGCACGAATTTTCAAGCGACAGCAACAACGTCATTATTTGAGCAAATGGGCGGTAAATATTCGCAGGTTGGAGATTATCCGCTTCCAAACTTGACATCTCCCGAAGAAGAGCAGAAATCTATCGGCAATGGGTCAGAGACACGCACGGCACTTAAAACGGTACCACAAAGTTCTGTATATGAACTTATTGACAAGCGGTAAGCTGAATGGCTACCTTGCTGACATTGACAAACAGGCAGAAGATATGTTTTCTCGATTGGTAAAACCAATGGCAGAAGAACAAGGTGTAACAGAACAGCTAAAAACAGAAAATCAAATGGAATGGGTTAGGCTGATGAATAATATCAGAGCCTGTGCCAAAGAAATTACGCTGCAAGATTTGATATGCGCATAATCAGCAGCTATGGAAGATGAAACCGAGTAATCATTACTTTCTCACAATAAAATTACACCTTTTGCACGATGAGACGCTGCTTTTTGGCAGCGTCTTTTCTGCTATTCAATACTTGTTTTTAGTTGTTCAATAAACACTCTTACAGCGGGAGAAAAGGTTTGATATTTCTTTGTTACAATATAAAGGTCGACGGATAGCTCCGGAACGATGGGGCGGAAAGTCAGGTTTCGTCCTTCCGTGTTAACAAGACGGTCGAGACAAAGCGCATATCCAATACCGTGTTCAACCATAAAAGTGGCATTATAAATCAGGTTATAAGTTGCAACCACATTCATAACCGAATAATCCGAGGCGAACCATTCAAGCACCTGATGTCCTGAGAAAGTCTGTTCTGCCATAATCAATGGAATCGATTTCAACTGGTCAATGTTAATCATTTCCTGCTTTGCAAGCTCACAGTTCTTTGGCATAAGCAATCCGTAGATGTCTTTTTGCCGGATATTCATATAGTCGTATTTTTCCTGCCGAATCGGCCCAAGCAACAGTCCCATATCCGCAAGTCCCTTGTCGAGCCTTTCTAAAACGCCGTCAGCGTCCGCACTGTGCGTATGCAGTACCACATCAGGATAACGCTTGTGAAAGTCAGCCCAAAGTCCGGCGATATAGTCCATTGCAATCGTTTCGCCGCAACCGATGGTTATATGTCCGCTCAGTATTTCCTCGTCCGCATGAAATACAGCTTCCGTATTATCCAGCAGTTCCATAATTTCCTGTGCCCGATCACGGAGAAAATACCCATCTTCAGTCAGTGTCAGTTTTCTCTTTCCACGGATAAAAAGCTGTTTTCCGAGCTGCTTTTCCAAGTCCATCATCTGCTTGGATAAAGTAGACTGCGTTACATAAAGAGATTCGGCCGCCTTTGTGATATTCTGTTCTCTCGCTATGGCAAGAAAATAATGCAGAAGTCTTGTTTCAATCATTCTATAAGCTCCTTTAAATTCTTTAATAACATTATACTGCTTTTTATTATTCCTGTCAACGATGATAAACTATTATTAATAACTATTTGCAATTCTTTTGTTTTTCAAGTATACTTTTCAAGTATACTAAAATCAAACAAGGAGGTGGCAGTTTGAATATTGAACCGACAAATGAGACCAATTTGAAAAGCTGTTTGAAAGGCTGTGACTTTTCAACAGAGGAATCAGAGCAATATATTCAATATGCAAGAGAAAATCGAACAGATGATACGCTTCATATTTTGAATCGAAAACGTAAGCTGCTGATGGATAACTTGCATCTTGCACAGCGCAAGGTCGATACCGTCGATTTTATGATTCGTTCTCTGAAAAATACGGAGGGGAGCAAAAATGAACGAAATCGTGAACAGAGCTTTTGATGAAGAACGGGCGTTCTACGGGAGCAAAGAGGTGATCGTCAGGCATTGTGCCTTTGATGGTCCGGCAGACGGCGAAAGCGCTTTTAAGGAGTGCACAAATATTTCCGCAGACAACTGCTTTTTTAATCTTCGCTATCCCTTTTGGCATGTTCACCAACTGAAAATATCGGATTCGGAAATGACTGAACTTTGCCGTGCGGCACTGTGGTATTCTGACGATGTTGAAATATCCGGCGCTAAGCTTCACGGAATCAAAGCATTACGAGAATGCAGCAAAGTACGGATAAGGAATTGCGACATTGTATCACCTGAATTCGGATGGTCGGTGAGCGACATCAAAATGAATGATTCTACTGCTGTCAGTGAGTATTTCATGATGCGCTCGGAGGAAATCGTTTTCAGAAATGTCAACTTTAAGGGAAAATATTCCTTCCAGTACATTAAAAACGCTGTATTTGAGGACTGCAACTTTGAAACAAAGGATGCCTTCTGGCACGGAGAGAATATAACAGTGCGCAACAGCGTAATAAAGGGCGAATATCTTGCATGGTATTCAAACGGTCTGACGCTGGAAAACTGTAAAATCATCGGCACACAGCCCTTTTGCTATTGCAGGAATCTTAAGTTGGTTAACTGCGAAATGATTGACTGTGACCTTGCCTTTGAAAAGAGCGAAGTGGAAGCAACGATTACAACGCCTGTCATCAGCATTAAAAATCCGCTGTCAGGCAAAATCCGTGTTCCTGCTGTCGGCAAAATTATCCGTGATGATGAAAACTCAAAAGGCGAGATTGTCACCGACAAATACCGCTGTCCCTGCAAGGCAAGCGAATAACTTTGTCAAAAAATTTTTTGAAACATAAAAATTATAGTGTTTCAAAGGTTGACAAGAGATAATATAAGAAATCGTAAAAGTGTTGATATTACTTGATTTTTCAGCCAACGCGCCCTTGATGTCTGTTATGTAGAAAATATAAGAAATAATGAAAAACAGCGAACATTTAAGGGCAAATTTAAGGGAAGAATTTTATTCTAATTTTTAATAAGTGCAAACGAAACTGCGTGATGTGATACGTCCCTGCATTGGTATAAAACCTTTGCAGGGGCGATTTTTAACATGATAATTTCAAGACTGTTTATGAACAATAAAAGAGTCAAAACAGCTTGATTATGTATGCAATAGCGGCAGGGAGATAAATTCTCTCTGCCGCCGTTTTCTCATTTACTATACAATTTCATACTTTCAAGAGCCAAACTGATGATGGTAGTCAAATAGCCTACAACCTTTTCTCTGTCGTGTTTGTACTTTTCCTTTGCCCAATCGATCAGCATTCCCGACAGTGCTTCGGTATAGAACTTTGCCACATAGTTCTTAAAATCAGCATCTACTTTGGTATCAAGTCTTGCTTCGGCAGCATCAATAACCGAAGTAACAATGCCGATAAAATCCGCATAGAAAAAGCGTTTCATCTCATCTCTGCCGATGGAATCGTAAGCACAGCTTATAATATAATTATTCTCATCGACATATTGCATTACAAAATGGATTGCTTCTTCGTAATCGACGAGCAAATCAAAATGCTTAACCACCTCAATGGCTTCTTCTTCAAACATCCATCTGAGTAGTGCGTAAATATCTTCAAAATGATAATAAAAAGTCTTTCGGTTTACACCGCAGTCGGCAATAATTTCGCTGACGGTGATTTTTGCAAAAGACTTTTGCTTCATAATTTTTTTCAAAGAATCCGCAAGGGTTCTTTTTGTGTTATAAGTGGTAATTTCGTGTTCATCGTAACACCTCCGACTATTTTATTATACATTTGTCCGTTAAATCTTTCAATGGACAATGTGTAACATTTGTGGGGGAAATGATATTTGACCGTCAAATCAGTAGCATTTGTCCCAAATTTACACAAAAGTTCCTACATTGACCGTTTTATAAAAACACATCGTCTTTTACAATAGGGATACAAACAAAAACAGGAGGATTATTATGCGAATCTACAATATTATTTTGAACACACCCCTTGGCAAGAAAACCGGAGAACTGAAAGCAAAAATTGAAAACGGGAAACTGCACGGCACTTTATCATTGCTTGGGCGTACCGAGGAAATCAGCGGCACGGTGGATGATGAGGGCAACTGCTCTATAAATTGGAATTTGAAAACCACAATTTTATAAGTGGTTATTGTCCGTCATAGGACTTCAATAAAATCCTCCAAAAGCCTTGAAAATAAAGGATTTATCGCAATGTGTCCGCCTTATCCCTTTATACAGTTACACACAAGTTTACTCTTTCCCTCATTGCTCATAAGGGCAAATACAAGGGCAAGAAAATCTCATAACAAGACATAACAAAGTGTGGCAATCTGAGAACTGTGATATATGTGCGAATATATTATAACGGAGGATTTTTTAATGGACAAGTACATTTACGATGAAACCAACGGTCTTTGGTATGAACTGCAAGGAGATTATTATATCCCTTGTCTTATCTTATCAGCCGAAAAAGAACAGCCTATCGGGATATGGGGGCAGCGGCACTTGTGGCATTTGAAAGAATACCGCAGGCTTACATACACAAGCCTACTCACAAGCGGCAAGCTTAACGCTTACCTTGCAGAGATTGATAAACAGGCGCAGGAACGCATGGAAAGGCTCATAGAGCAGATGAAACGGGCGCAGGGTATCACAGAACGCCTAAAGGAAGAAAGCGCCTTAGAATGGGTTGGACGAATGAATAACATACGGGCGTGTGCAAAGGAGATTGTGGAAAGAGAAATTATTTTCGCATAAGTCAAGGCGGCAGGGAAAAATTCCTGCCGCCTATTGACTTTAAGAGCTGGTTTGATTATAATTAAAACAACTGATTTAAAACATTTGATTTAATTAAAAGGAGAACAAAAATGCCGCCAAAAGCCAAATTCACAAAAGAGGAAATCATTGAAGCTGCATTAAATATTGTTAAAACCGACGGATATGAAACCTTGACTTCCAGAGCATTGGGAACATATCTTGGCAGTTCGGCAAGACCGATTTTTACTGTATTTAAAAATATGGAAGAAGTTCAGCAGGCTATGATTGAAGCTGCTAAAGCTTTGTATAAGGAATATGTCGATGAAGGTTTAAAGGAGAAAAAACCTTTTATGGGCGTGGGAAAACAGTATATTCTCTTTTCTATTAAAGAACCAAAACTTTTTCAGCTTCTTTTTATGACGGAGAAACAGCAAGTCCCTGATTTATCGGGAGTACTGCCGTTAATAGAGGAAAGCTATGAGGAAATTCTTTTATCAATCCAAAACGAATATGAAATTAACGAGGTGCACGCTAAAAAGTTATATCATCATCTATGGATATATACACACGGGATTGCGGCGCTTTGCGCCACCAAAATGTGCCGTTTTACCAGTGAAGAAATCAATGCAATGATAATAGAGGTATGTAGGAGCATATTGAAAAAGCTAAAGGAGGAAGAACAAAATGATTAAAGTGAAAGATATTATAAAATCATACGGAAACGGCGAAAGTCGATTTCAAGTATTAAATAATCTTAATCTGGATATTGAGGATAATGATTTTGTGGTTATTCTCGGTGCATCGGGTTCGGGCAAGTCAACTTTTTTGAATGTGATTTCGGGTCTTGAACGCCCCGATAGCGGGAAAGTGTTTTATGATGAAACGGATATTACAGCGCTTTCCGATAATGAATTAACTGCATTTCGTAAGGAAAATGTCGGATTTATTTTTCAACAGTATTATCTGCTGCCTAATATGAATGTTGATAAAAATGTGAAAATGGGTGCTGACTTAGCAGGTAACAAAGAATATAAAACTGTTATTGAAGCAGTTGGACTTGGAGAAAAGCTACATAAATATCCAAGCGAGCTTTCGGGCGGCGAGCAGCAAAGAGTATCTGTTGCAAGGGCTTTGGCAAAAAGACCAAGAGTTTTATTTCTCGATGAGCCGACGGGTGCATTAGACGAACAAACGGGTCGGCAGGTGCTTGATTATATCTGCAAACTGCAAAGGGAATATAATTTTACAATCGTAATGGTAACGCACAATTTGAATATTGCAGAAATGGCAAATACCGTTATAAAAATGAATAGCGGAAAAATATCTGAAATTTACACAAATAAAACGCAAAAGACCGCTTATGAGATTGGGTGGTGATGGTATGCTCGTTGGAATAAAAAATGCTTCAAAACTTATCGGCATTTCCATTATCGCCTGTTGTGCAGTACTTGTATGTACAATGTTTCTGAACTTTTATCTTGATGTTCAGTTGATTGAAAGAGAAATAACCTCAGAAATATCAATGGTTTTTTATAACGCTCAGGTTTCCACTGCAAAAGTCGTTTGTCTTGTAACCGGCGGCTGCCTGCTTTTAACTTCGATTGTTATGCTTTTGTTTTATATTAAGCATTATATTGACACACACAAGAAGGAACTTGGGATACTAAAGGCATTGGGATATTCAAATCTTAAAATTGCAAAGGACTTTTGGGTATTCGGAATTAGTGCTTTTATCGGAACTGCGATTGGATATGTAGGAGCATTTCTTATAATGCCGTGGTTTTACGCCCTGCAAATTGAAGATAAAATGCTTCCTGAAATAACTATAAATTTTCATCCGAGCATTTTACTTTATTTCGTGGTGCTGCCGACAGTATGTTTTTCTGTGCTTTCGGTTTGTTACGCTTGGTACAAATTAAAAAAGCCCGTATTGCTGCTTCTGAAAGACAACTTACAAGCTGCCTCTAAAACCCCAAAGCACAGAATTGAAAAAAACAGAGAATTGTCATTTATAGAGGATTTGAAAAGGAATACCTTGAAATCTAAAAAGGCACTTGTATTTTTCATTATTTTTGCTTCGTTTTGTTTTTCAGCTATGACACAGATGTCGTTTAGTATGAAAGACTTATCTAGTGAAATGATGGGCGTAATGATGTTAGTTATCGGACTTGTATTAGCGTTTACAACATTGTTTCTTGCTGTAACTACAGTAATAAACGGAAATACAAAAACTATCGCTATGATGAGGGTGATCGGCTATTCGCAAAAAGAATGTTGCAAGGCAATTCTCGGCGGTTACAGACCGATTTCCTATATTGGTTTTGCAATCGGAACAGTATATCAATACGCATTACTCCGAATTATGGTGGATATTGTATTTAAAGATGTTGAGGGCGTACCTGCATATAAATTTGACTTTCCCGCTATGTTTATTTCACTTGTTGTTTTTTTTGCGATTTATGAAATCCTGATGTATGTATATTCCGAAAGAATTAAGAAGATTTCTGTTAAGGAAATTATGATTGAATAATGGGAGAAATGTATGAAAACCGAATGGATATTATGCCCTGTCTGCGGCAACAAAACCCGTGACAGATTGCGGGAAGATACCGTATTGAAAAACTATCCTCTCTACTGCCCGAAATGCAAGCAGGAAACGCTCATCAACGCAAAGGATTTACAGATAACCGTCATTCAAAAGCAGGAACATTAACAAGACTATGTATGCCGCCGTGTATGGACAAAACCATAGCGGCGGTTTTTCTTTGCCTATCGGCTGTCTCTGTCAAAGGATTTCTTTCTGCGCGGCTGCTGTCTGCCCTGCTTCTGCAACTGCCTGAGTCTGTTTCTGACGCTCTCTTTTTCGGGCGGTTTCTGTGGTCTGCGCTTTTCCTTAACTTGTCGTTCCCACTCGGCAAGACTGTGGTTGTACTGTTCTACAATGGCTTCCGCTTCTCGGTAGGTTGCCATAAACGCCTGCACATCGGGATAACCGTCCTCTTTTAGCATATCGGGCAGCTTATCCATCCTTTCGGAGATTTCGGCTTCGATCTGCTGTATCTGCTCTGTAAGGGCTTTTCGTTCCTTGCCCTTGAAAATCCCCGTTGTCTGGGCAAGCTGTGTTTTCAGCTTGGGTAGAATATTGTCCTGCAAATTCCTAATCCCTCTTGCCTCGTCCTGTACCCGTATCATCAGATTTCGCATATTGCGGAACTCTGCCATATCTATATCCAGCGTGGGCTTTGGCGGCATACTCTTTTCCCTGATAAGATTTTGCAAAAAGTCCTTTGCCTTGCTGACGATACTGCGGAACAAATTGGGAAGCCAACCCTTGCTTTTGATGGACTGGCTTGCTTTTTCGTGTATCTCTGTCCGTTTGACTTCTAAAATCTTCGCTTCGGAAATACCTGATAATAACGCCATATCCGCTGTCCTGTTCCATTCCTGCCTTGCGGCATTGTCGGCTTTGATTTCATCTTCTTTGGGATTGTTCTTGCCGATTTTCTTGGTCGGCAGATAGACGCTGTTTTTATCAAAGACTTTCAAATGCTGTTCAGGATCAGCGATATGCCGGTTGATAAGGTCGGTGTAAACTGCTTTTACCTCCCGAAGAAAAGGCTCTCCCTTAAAGCGTGTGTCTTTGGCGGTAAACAGATGGCTTTCGTAAACCTCTCCCTTTTTGATGACCGTACAGCCTTTCCGTATCTGTCCGTCCTCGCCTGTGATTTCTTTCTTGGTGCGTACCCGTTTACCCGTTTCATCAAAGAAAACGCTTCGTGTGGCAATCTTGATTTCAGGTTCAGGCAAAAGCGTCCGTTCACTGAAAATCAGATGAATGTGATAGTTTGTTCTGTGTTTATTGTGGTGCAGAGCCGACACACATTCCACGCCATACTGCCTGTGAAATTCCTCTGTAAAATCTTCAAGAACCTGCTGCGGCTCATACTGCGTATAAACTTCGGGCAGGGCGATAATCAGTTCCCTTGCTTCGACACACTTTCCGTCTGCGCCGCTTCGCTGAAATTCCTGCCGACTTTCCCTTGCGAGATTGCTCCAAAAGTCATTGTCTGTGGTGCGGTAGGTGGCGTATAAGTTTTCCTGCCTTACGGGGCTTGTGATATAGGAAATCCGTCCTTTGACATTCGGCAGCTTCGACATCTGTATGAAGCTGTGTCTTGCCATATTATCCTTTCTCCCATAAATCGGGCGTTCTCATTTTGCAACCGTCCTGACGGTTGCCGCCGACACGAAACAGTGGCGGCGAGAAGTATCAATGCTGGAACGGGAAGTGACTGCATTGATACTTAGCTTCCCGCAGGGGCGAAATACCCTGAGTACAAATCGTCAGATTTGTGCGAAGGGTGTATTTCGCTTTCAAACGCCGAGGGCTTAAAATCACTTCCCGAAAAAAGAATGGGCGTCATTCCACTCTGCGGACATCATCGGGTTTGAGAAGATTTCTCCCTTGATTTACGCTCATAAAATGCTCCAGAGTGTCCCTGCGGATAATCGCTTTTCGCCCAACTTTAAGGACGGGAAGTTTGCCCCAGTCCACCAGCTTCCGCATTGTGTTCCTGCCGATACCCGTACATTCGGCTGCTTCCTCAATGGTTAAACCCATTTTAACTGCGCTCATTTTTACATCTCCTTTCATAAATACTCGTTTTGCAACTATGTAACTATAATTATACCTATTTTGCTATCTCTTGTCAACCTGTTTTGCAACTGTTCACAAAATATTTTTAATTGTTATTGCAAAAACGGGTTGCAAAATAAGTTTTCCTGTGCTATAATAAAGACCGTAGGAGGTGAAAACCTTGAAAAACGAAATTACATTCACCGCAAAACAAGTCGGTGAACGGGTAAAGGAACGCCGAACAGAGTTAAATCTCACAATGCCCGAACTCGGCAAGCGTATCGGCGTAAACAAATCCACAATTCAAAGGTATGAAGCGGACGGCGTTGATCCGAAACGCACAATGATTATCAACGGTCTTGCCGACGCTCTGCTTACCACTCCCGAATGGCTGACAGGGCTTTCCGATGATAAGGAATATGACACCTATACCCTCTGCCAAAGGGATATTGAGGAACATATCAAAAAATATCTTGATACGGTTTCCTCTGTAGTAAAGGGCGAGCCACACCAGCAGCTTCTTACGACATTCCTCGGAAAAATGATTGACCTCTATACGGTTATGACATATCACTTTGCAGACGCTATGGCAGAGGTTGACCGTGTGGCAGAGGACGAGGGCTTGAAGCAATCGCTTAAGCGATATGCCATTGAGTCGGGCGCAATTACTGAGCGTGTTTACCGCAAAGAGATGGAATTACCTATCGAAGATATGAAACGCTTTTTAGACGGGATTTTACATATCTACGATGAGGGACGCACAAAAGTATCTATGGGCGACCTTTTCGGGATAGTAGCGGAAGCCGAAGCAAGGCTTACCGAAAAAGAAAATTCCGTGGCACCTTGACAAGTGAAAATGCCGATTGAACACAATCGGCACAAGTGACACTATTTACTTTACGCACACCATATATCACAGTCCCGATTGCCACGGATAGAAAGGAGTTTTTATCTATGGCAAAAGGTTCTGTAAGAAAGAAAGGCAAAAAGTGGTACGGACGCTTCTATATCGAAGATGAAAGCGGTCGGAAAGTCCAAAAGGAGTTTGTAGGCACGGAGAGCAAAGCCGAGACGGAAGCTATGCTCCGCAAGGCAATCGCTGACTACGAGGAAAAGAAATTCGTAGCAAAATCCGAAAATGCCACGGTGGGTATGCTGCTGGATATGTGGGTGGAGGAAGAATTAAAGCCCGGCAATCTCAGCAATGGTACGGTAATGGCGTATCAGGGAACAGTCAACCGTATCAAACAGCACCCTATCGGCAGCCGTAAGCTGAAAACCGTTACCGCCGACCATTTGCAGGCGTATATGGACTATCTCAGCTTCGGCGGGACAAATCCCGACGGTACGACAGCAAAGGCACTCAGCAAGGGGTATTTACGGTTGTTCTCGGCAGTCCTGCAAGGTGCGTTCCGCTTTGCGGTGTTCCCGAAACGGATGATTACCTTTAACCCGATGCAGTATGTGGTATGGCGGGGAAAGAAAGAAGAATACGAACTGTTCTCGAACGAGGACGGAGAAACTGCTTCCACACCAACGCTCAGCTACGAACAGTATCAGAGGTTAGAGGATTTTCTGAAAAAGAAAAACAATCCTGCACTTCTTCCTATACAGATAGCCTATTATACAGGCTTGCGTATTGGAGAGGTCTGTGGTCTGACTTGGCAGGATATTAACCTTGACGAGCAGTACCTTACAGTGCGCCGCAGTATGCGCTACAACGGGGCAAGGCACAAAACCGAGATAGGGGCGACAAAGCGGAAGAAAGTCCGCACCGTTGACTTCTGCGACACGCTGGCGGCAATCCTGCGGACAGCGAAAACCGAACAGCACAAAAACCGCTTCCGATACGGAGAACTTTACAACCTCAACTATTACAAAGAGGTCAAGGAAAAAGACCGCACCTATTACGAGGTTTACAGCCTGCCGAGAACGGAAGAAATCTCCGATGGCTACAGGGAAATTTCCTTTGTCTGCCTAAGACCCGACGGAGCGTATGAAGCGCCGAGTACGGTAGGGATTATGTGCAGGACGGCAAGCAAGAAAGTCGAGGGTTTGGAGGGTTTCCATTTCCACCAGCTTCGCCACACATTCACAAGCAATCTGCTCTCGAATGGGGCAGCACCGAAGGATGTGCAGGAACTTCTCGGACACGCTGATGTCAGTACCACAATGAACATTTACGCTCACGCTACAAGGGAAGCGAA